>LSQX01401366.1_pt1 | contig 21890 bp, 17 predicted proteins | sample 654561 | NCBI WGS metagenome assembly LSQX01 (sample SAMN04489861, study PRJNA283612) | anaerobic digester metagenome | isolation source: 4 biogas reactors fed with cattle manure at either 37C or 55C with and... | place: Denmark: Kongens Lyngby | collected 2014
CCTCTGATTCAAAGGGAGCCTCAACCCCCCTTTTGCTGTTTCAGGAGCAATTAATCCTGAGCTCCGAGACCATCTTCAAAGCTGCCTTCAGCCATCGGGAAGCACAGGTCTTTGGCAACGTACTGGATTCCGTTGGCGCTGGTGGCGTCACCATCACGGTAGGCGCTTTCAGCTTCCACGACCAGCGGAGCCGTCGTCGTACCCATCACCTGGCAGTAACGCCTGGCATAACCGATTTTCTCCATCAGCTCGGCATAGCGGACCATATTCAGGTCGCCCGTAGAGAGGTCGGTAAACTGCATGGCGCGCTTCTTCCAATCGGCTTCCATGCTGCGCAGCGGCATCCCCTTGTGAACGACATGGTTCTTCACATGGCAGCCAATGACGCGGTCACCCACCTTGGTGAAGCGGGTTTCCCAATCCTCTCCTTCCCAGCAATGCGAAGGGTCCGCATTGACGGTCAGGCATTTATCGCCGTCGCAAATATCGACCAGCATGTTGAAGTCATCGGCGCAGCAGGCGGCCGTGCCCGGGTGAATTTCATGAGCCAGGTAAATTCCGCGCTCATTGGCATACTTGCGGACCGCGGCGCTCTGCTTGATGAAGCGCTCCTGGCCTTCCTTGATTAAATCGTAACCGGCCTTGAAAAAGCCCCAGGGATAACCCGTGGCCAATTCCCAGCCAAAAGAAACACCCCAGAACATCGGCAGGACGAACACTTTCAGCTCGGCCGCCAGGTCCATCAGTTTCTTGAGATAGTCTTCGGCCCAAAGCTCGATTTCGGGAGCGGATTTCTTGCCCACTTCGCTGGAGAGGAAGGGCAGCATCGTCTTGGAACCGGTCCAGGCTGTGCCCAATACCCACGTCACGCAATGGCAACTGATGCCGTCGAGCTTCAATCCATACTTTTCGCAAGCGGCTTTGACTTCGGCAGCACTCTTGAAGCCGCCTTTGCCGTCTTCAAGCATGTAACAGGTCGGCTGAGCGCCGGCTGCGCCGGATTGCTTCGCAAAAGCCAGAAAACCATCTAATCCCTTGGGTCCATGTTGACCCCCTTCGATACTTGAGTGAAAAATAGCTTTACCCATAATTTTTATTTGTTTAATACTCTTTCTGACACTCTCCGCTCGGGAATGACCACCCCCGCAAGAAATCTGTTTCTCTTCCGGGCGCCCCACTGCGAGTCGGGTTTGTTCCCCTTTTTCTACTCCCTTTACAGAACAAAAGCAATCTAAAACTCCAAACTTTTTCATGCCGGATTTTCCCTTTGCCGGAAATAGAAAAACGGCCGTCTCGAGTGAAACGACCGTTTTTCGTATAATTAACCTTTAGCCGAAATATCCGGCAACAATACTACTCTTAGAGCAGTTCGTAGGTGTTGGGTACCGGAGCCTTCCAGGGCTTAATCGGAGAGTTCAGGTCAACCAGGTTCTCAGGTACGATGTCCTGCTCGCCCTCAAGGATATCTTCCCAGGAGGTCTTGCGGCCGGAGTATGCGGATTCGCGGCCCATGATAGCGGTGATGCAGGATTCGCCCACTTCTCTGGCTTCATTGAGCTTCTTGTTCTCAGCGATAGCCGTCATCAGGTTCATATGCTCCTGGACGTAGGGGTTACGACCCTGGGTAGCGCGCCACACTTTACCGGTCTTGAAGGTAATCGTGCCGGCCGGGTTGGAGGTACCATTGGTGCCGACAATGAACTCGCTCACGTTGGAGTCAGTGCTGTCGATCTGGCGGCACTGGCTGTACATGCGTGTTCCATCAGCATACTCATACTCAACTGCAAAGTGATCCCAGATTTCGCCGGGGCCCTTCAGCGCTTCGCGGCCGCCCATACCGTAGGCGCGGACCGGATGTGCACCCTTGACCCAGTTGCAGACGTCAACGTTATGAACGTGCTGCTCAACGATATGATCGCCGCAGAGCCACAGATAGTGGTACCAGTTGCGGAGCTGATTCTCCATGTCGGACTTATTGATATCCCACGGATTATTCCAGATGTTACCCTGGTTCCAATAACAGGCCATGGAGACGATTTCTCCAATAACGCCATTTTTGAGCTGCTCAACAGTCTCGATATAACCCTGCTGGTGGCGGCGCTGGGTACCGGCTGCGATCTTCAGACCCTTCTTCTCGGATTCGTCGGCAGCCTTGAGGAACAGACGCGCTGTGGCGGAATCAACGCACACCGGCTTTTCGGTGAACATGTTCTTACCCTTTTCAACGGCATAGGCGAAATGCTGAGCGCGGAAACCAGGAGGTGTCGCCAAAATCACGTAGTTTACCTCGGGATGATCAATAACTTTCTTGTAGTTATCGAACCCGGAATAAGCCTCAACCTTTACGGATTTATCGGCATTAAGACCATCTCTTCCTGCGAAGCTCTTGGCCCTCTCTTCAAAAACGTCGCCAACGGCAACGACCTTGATGTCCTTAATACCATGCTCTTTGGCTGCGTTAATCGCATCCCAGGCAGCACCCTGACCGCGACCACCGCATCCAACCAACCCCACACGAATCTTCAGATCCGTCACAGGGGCAGCATGACTGGTAATTACATACGGAGCAACCATCGCACCGGCGGCCAGCACAGACGAGCTCTTAATAAACTGACGGCGAGATACATCCATCTTCTTCATATTTTTTTCTTTCTTTACTCTGTTTTCCGCGCACAATTTCTTCCCTTTTGTTCCAAGAAGTCACCATGCGCCTTCAAATTTCAAACACGTCGATTCTAGCAGAAGAGCCCGAGGAATCCAGCCTTTTTTTGGAAAATAGCAAATTTTTAATCGGCCCCGCTTCAAGGCTTGCGCTGTTGGCCGAAAAATGAGATGCTCCGTGAAACGGGACATGTCCTATCCTCCTTTGTATTACTCCAGCTTGAGGCCGTTCAAAAACTTGTTTCGGCTGGGGATGCCTATTCTCACATATCACAAACTGGGGCCGAGACCGGATAATGTACGCATCAAAGGTCTCTACATGGCGGAGTCTTACTTCAAAAAACAGCTTCGTACATTACGCGAAAACCGCTTCCCTTCCCTCACCCTCGATGATGTGGCCCGCGATAACCTGCCCCCGGGCAGCGGCGTCGTCCTCACCTTTGATGATGCCTATGATAACGTCTTCCGCTACGGCCTGCCCCACCTGGTGAACGAAGGTTTTTGCGCCATCCAGTTCATCGTGGTCAACCTGATTGGCAAAACCAATGAGTGGGACGTTGCAGAAGGTGAAGCGATGGAGCGGCTGATGGATGAAGGGCAAATCCGCGAGTGGCTCCAGGAGGGACAGATGATCGGCTCACACACGCTCTCTCATCCCTGGCTGAGCAAAATTGACGGGAACCTTGCCCGCGAGGAAATTTACGCCAGTAAAGCCAGACTGGAAGATAAGTTCGGAGTCGCAGTGGAGCACTTCTGCTACCCCTATGGAGACTGGGCCCCGGCGGTCGTCGAGCATGTCCGCTCTGCTGGCTACAAGACGGCCTGCACCGTCATGAACGGCATCAACCTGCCCGAGACGCCCAAACACACATTGCGCCGGTTCACCGCCCGCTACCCCAGCCGAAATTTAAAAGCATGGTGGAACCGCCTCCGTGGCTGGTAGCCTTTTCTTTTCCCGACTACCAGCAGCCAACAACCGGCAAACAAGACAGCCCCCGCTTTACTCCTTACTCCTTTGGAGTCTCTGAAGCGGCCGGCTCTTCCTGAGCCTTATCCGGGGATTCCTTTTCTTCTCCCTCCCCGGCTGATACCAGAGGCAGCGGTATACTCGTCTGGGCCATCACTGCCGCCAGCAGCTTATTGCGCAGCTCTTCATTGGCGGTAACTTCCTTGGCGCAGGCATCCCGGCCCTGACCAATCAGGTTCCCATCAAACTGCAGCCAGGCGCCTCTCTTGGTCACGACACCGACCTGAAGCGCCGCATCGAGTATATTGCCTTCCTGGTTAATACCATGGTTAAAGAGAATATCAAACTCCGCCTCGGCAAAAGGAGGAGCCACCTTGTTTTTGACCACTTTGACCTTGGTCCGGTTGCCCAGCATCCCGCCTGTTGAATCCTTTATGATATCACGCCGCCGGATATCCAGCCGCACGCTGGCGTAAAACTTGAGCGCCTTGCCTCCGGGCGTCGTCTCCGGGTTCCCAAACATGACACCCAGCTTTTCGCGAATCTGATTGGTAAAAAGGCATAACGTCTTGGATTTACCCAAGATCGCAGTGAGCTTACGCAAGGCCTGGCTCATCAGCCGCGCCTGCATCCCCATCGTCGCCATCCCCATTTCACCTTCCAGCTCCGATTTGGGCACCAGCGCCGCCACCGAGTCCACCACCACCACGTCAAGCGCATTGGAGCGGACCAATGTTTCACAAATGGTCAGAGCCTCTTCTCCGCTATCGGGTTGGGAGACCAGGAGTTCATTCAGGTTCACCCCCAGCCGAGCCGCATAGTTTGGGTCCAAAGCATGTTCCGCATCGATAAAAGCAGCGGTGCCGCCCAGCTTTTGGGCATTGGCAATGACATGCAGCATCAGGGTCGTTTTGCCGGAGGATTCCGGTCCATAAATCTCCACCACCCTGCCTCTGGGCAAACCGCCCACGCCCAGCGCCAGGTCCAGCGTCAACGCGCCGGTCGGGATCACCTCAATGTGCTGATGGGCCGCCTTGTCGCCCAGGCGCATGATGCTCCCCTCGCCGTAATGCTTGGTAATCGTGCTGATTGCCGCTTCCAAATCCTTTTTGCGCGCCGCCTGGAGGGCTGCCTCCTTATTTGAATCACTGCTTTTATCTGTTTTTGCTGCCATAGTAAATTCAGTCTCCTGACCTGCTTCTATTGTGAGAGCTCTTCACGAAACAGTCAAAAACAAAGTTCTCCACTCCCGCCTTAATTTCTAAAGCCCATAGACTTCCTGGCCCCCTCTTCCGCCCCAAGCTTGACCCTGAGCCATGAAACCGGCTACCATTAGGCCATGGGCGATAGCCAACATAGAGGCCAGCGCGCCTCGCGGAAAATGCTCCTGGGAATCGGTTTGGACTCCGACGGTCACAAACGGATTACCACCGGTGAGAATTTCAAGCTCATCGGCGGCACCAAAGAGACCCACGAGGAGATGACCGAAAAGACGATTAAGATCAACGAAAAACTCTCCCGCAAAGGCAAGAACCTCGATAACGTCAGCCGGGAGGAGTTCGAAGATATTGCTCACTCCGTAGGGCTTGTTTCCTTCAAGAAGAAAAAGGATAACGAGTAGAGCCCGCTCCCCTTTCTTGCCATGAGGTACCATCCAACAAGGGGAACTTCCGACAATTTTTTGAATATTCTGCTGGAGCATTGCCGCTATTGTGGGGTAGCCTCGCCTGCAGTAAGGGATTCAATTGCCAGCTCCGGCGATTGAGTAAAAGGATAGACAAAACAGATGAACGTTCCCCACCCGTTTTCAGCTTTAGTAATCTCCGCGGCACCGGAAGTCATTTTAATTCTCGCTTCCGTCATTATTTTCTCCATTCGTTCCAGCCGCCGTCTCGATGATATCTCGCCTCTGGGCAGCTTCTCTCATCTTCTGGCGGTTTCAGCCTGCCTCCTCTCCATCATCCCCGCCGGCTTCTATTACTTCATCCTCACCCAGGTAAAGGGCGGCAGATGGATTGAGCACTCGGGCTTCCGGATCGATGGAACGATCCTGCCCATCAAAATCACCCTTCTTTTATTAGCCGTCCTGGCCCTCATCCTGTCGCGAGAGGAGAAGGCGCTGCCCCGGCCAGTCTCGGCTCCCGGGCACGATTACGGTCTGGCAGGCTCCCCGGGCTTCCTCCTCTTGAGCACGGCGGCCCTGATGATTTTTTGCAGCTCCGCCACTCTGGGCGTAGCCTTCCTCGGATTGGAATTTCTCGGGCTGGCCTGGGGGCTCTCCTGGATCTATCGGCAAAAGGCGCCGCGGGTACGTCCGGCAGCGCCCGGCTTTTTTATCCCCTGGGCACTCTCTTCTTCGCTTCTCCTGCTGGGGTACAGCTTCCTTTACAGTGCGAGCGGTTCATCACTCTTGCGCCAGACGACGCCGCTGCTCTTCCGGCTCCAAAAATATCCGCTCTGGGTTCTGGCGTTCGCCATGCTTTTCATCGGGTTGGTCTTCAAGTTCGGCTATCTCCCCCTGCGGCTCTCCAAACCGAAGCTGGGCAACCGCTACTCCCCTTCCATTCTGGCCTTCCATGCCGCCGTCATCCTCTGGGTCTCTTTCTGGATTCTGGGCCTCTTCCTGACGACCGGCTCCTCCATTTTGCCCGGAGCGCGAGCGCCCCTGGCGGCACCTCTGGGCTGGAAGATATTCATCGCCCTCTTCAGCGCTTCTTTGATGATTTGGGGCAGCTTTGCCGCGCTTTTTCAGAGGAGCCTCTGCAGGATGATTCTCTATCTGGCATTGGTCCAGACCGGTTTTCTGGCGATGACTCTCTCCTTTACCGATTACCAGATACTCCCTTTCCTTACCTGCTCGGGTCTGTTTCATACCTTGTCTCTCCTGGGTATCTGCGGTTTCTCCTCCATTCTGATTCGTGCCACCGGCAGCGACCGGATTGAATCGCTCCGGTCTCTGGGGCGCTCCCAGCCTCTCCTGGGTGCCTGCATGGTGGTCTTCCTGCTTTCGTGGGTCGGATTGCCGCCGCTGGCCGGCTTCTGGAGCAAGCTCGGAGCGTTCACTCTGCTGTTCAAGCTTCGCGACTCTCACCTTTTTCTTCCGCTCTTTCTAAGTGCGGTTGCGCTCTGGGCGATGCTCCTCTCCCTCTGGCCGATTTATAAGGTATTGAAGAATCTCTATCACTCGCCCAACCACTCCGGGTTGGATGATTTCCAGCCATTGCCCCTGAAGCCACAGGCTACGACCCGGGGAGTCCTTCTCCTCCTGGCGCTCGTATTGCTGGCTGCCGGCTTGGGGCGCTCTCACTGTACCAACCTCTTTTTCCCCTGACCGGGGTATTCCTTATTTTATCCAAAGTAGTCATGATAAACCGCAAGACAACATCCAAAGCAAAGATTGATGAAGGAAGATACAAAACTGAATCGATCCTTCAGCTCGAGACGCCTGACGGCCAATCAATCCCGATTCTGGTCAAACAGAGCCAGAGAGCCAGTCGGTTCTCCCTGCGGTTCGCAAATGGCCAACTGGTGGCGCCCCTTCCCCTGGAAGGATTTGCCACACTCTCACTACTTAAAGAATTCATCCTCTCCCGGACTCACTGGATACTAAAAATTATGGAACGGCACAAATCTCTTCCGCCTGAGTCCATTCCGACTCCCTGCCTGCCGGGAGCCTCCATAGAGATTCACGGAGAGTGGCAGCGTTTTAGCCTGCTCTCGATTTTTTCGACTCGGCGAGGCTGGGGCACTTTCAGCCTTGGCACTCTGCCAGAGCTCACGCTCCCCTTTGGCTGCGACGACTACAAACCGGCTATTGAAGAGGCGCTTAAGGCGGAAGCTCTCCGTCATATTCCTCCTCTCCTGGAGCGTCTGGCCGGCCAGATGGGGCTCACCTATAATCGGCTCACTCTGCGCTCCCAGCGCTCAAGGTGGGGCTCCTGTTCTTCCAAAAGGAATATCTCCATCAATTGGAGGGTGATTCATGCTCCGCTCTGGGTTCAGGAGTATCTCCTCATCCATGAGCTGGCCCACCTGAAGGAGATGAACCACTCCAAAAGGTTCTGGGCCATCGTCTCCTGCTTTTGCCCTGAGTACAAGGAGGCGCGCAAATGGTTCAGGGAGCACCCGCTCCAGAGAGTTGAGCCTCTGTAGCTCTCCTACCTGCCTTTGCAGTAGAAGTTTTTAAAGAAAAGTATCGCTCCGGCTCCTCAGAGATACTATCCTTCCAGTGGCATCTGGCGCCGAGGTCCTGCCCCGTTGAAAGCCGGAACCTGAAAAGCCGCTTAACAGTAAACCACATGCAATTTATTGATCTTCAATCCCAATACCGCCGCATTAGTGACTCCATCAAAAACCGTATCGAAAAGGTACTCGAGCACGGCCAGTACATCCTCGGACCAGAGGTGAGAGAGCTGGAGGCGACTCTGGCCAATTACGTCGGCAGCAGGTATTGCGTCAGTACCGGCTCGGGCACGGTCTCGCTGGAGATGGCGCTGCGGGCTCTCAATATCGGCCCGGGCGATGAGGTCATCACCACCCCTTATTCCTTTTTTGCGACGGCGGAAGTGATCTCCATTGTCGGCGCCAAACCGGTTTTTGTCGATATCCGCTCCAATACCTTCTGCATTGATGAAGAGCGGATTGAGGCGGCGATCACTCCCAGGACAAAGGCGATCATGCCTGTGAGCCTCTACGGACAGATGCCCGATATGGAGAAGATCAACGAGGTGGCAGCCCGCCATGAACTGCCGGTTATTGAAGATGCGGCCCAGAGCTTTGGCTCTCGCCAGAGGGGCTTCTACAGTTGCGGGCTCTCCACCATCGCCAGCACCAGTTTTTATCCGGCCAAGCCGCTGGGCGCCTACGGCGAGGGCGGCGCGCTCTTTACCAACGATGAGGAGCTTTACCAGAAATTCCTCATGCTGCGCAACCATGGCAGTCTGAAGCGAGACGAGCACCTCCTGCTCGGGATGAATGCACGGCTTGATTCACTCCAGGCGGCCATCCTCCTCTCCAAGATGGAAGTCTTTGATGATGAAATCCTCCAGCGCAACCGCATTGCCGATTTCTATACCCGTCACCTGGGGACCCTCTGCATCCCTCCCCAGACCGAGCCCGAAAACAGGCATGTCTATGCCCAGTACACCATCAGGACCCCGAAACGCGATGAGCTCCAATCGCTTTTAAATGAGGAGGGCATCCCGACGGTGACTCACTACTCCCGCTGCCTGCATGAGCAGCCGGCTCTGACGATGCTCGGCCATAAAGCGGAGGATTTCCCGGTAGCGCTGGCCTGCTCGCGTCAGGTGCTCTGCCTGCCGATGTCTCCCTATTTATCAGAGGCTGACCAGGAGAAGGTAGTACACTCCATTCAGCGCCTGGCCAAAAAACTATGAGTCTCAAAGCAATCCCCCAGCATCCTCTGGCCCGAAAGCTCGGCATCGCCACCGAGGGCCTTTTTCTTTTTCTGGTATTGTTTGGTCCCTGGGCGTTTGGGACGACTCAGGAGTGGGCCATCCGGCTCCTTTGCCACGGCTCGCTGCTTTTCTTTGCCATGGCGCTGGCGCTTTACTTTCTGGATCGTCATTTTTCTTCACGCTACTTTTCCCAGGAGCAATCCCGCCACAAAGAGCGGCTCTGGGGCTGGGCCGATTGGCTCTTTATCGGCCTGGGGATTCTCTCGCTCCTCTACGTAGCATTGCAATGGTTCAATGCTCAGTCCGATTATTACGCCACCACCTATGAGTTCATCGATTATCCACATTGGGAGTGGCTCCCCAGCAGCTTTGATAAACGCTTTACCCTCTTTTATCTCTTTAAATACACGGCCCTTTTCTTCACCTATCTGGGCGCGCGAATCCTCTTCCAGAGTGGACGCGCCCGGGGGCGGATGTTCACGCTCCGGATGGAGCGCTTTTTGTGGGTTGTCCTGGCGAGCACCTTCGTCATGGTAATTGTCGGCGCCTTCATGCGTCTGGATAAAACCACCACCCTGCTCTGGATGGTGGAGCGCTCGCGCTGGGCCGGCATCAACAACTCCTTTGGCCCCTACGGCTACCGCTCTTCTGCCGCTCAATATATGAACCTGCTCTGGCCTCTGGGCATCGCCTTCTGGTGGAGCCTCTCATCAGCTCTGGAATCCAGGGTCTTCCCCCGCTTTCGTGCTTATCTCAATCGGTATCTGGTGATCGTGGTATTGAGCCTCTTTGTGTTGGCAGGCGTCTGGATTGCCATCAGCCGCGGCGGTGTCTGGATTGCCAGCATTGTCTCGGTGCTCCTGTTGGCTCTGATTTGCCTGGATGCGCTTCGCGGAAAGCACAAGAGAATCTACTCCGCTCTGATCATCCTCCTGCTGCTGGCCGGTGCGGCCGGGCTCGGTCTGCAGGTGGCCGGCCAAGATGCCAGGCGCCTCTTGGAAACCGAAAGCTCAGGCCGTCTGGAGCAATATGAAGCCAGTTGGCCCATCTACCACGATTACCCCACCTACGGAGTCGGCGCCGGTGCCTACTACTGCATGTATGATCTCTATCGCTCCGATACTTCCAGAGCCAAAGACCCCGATTTCACTTTCCCCTTTGCCCATAGCGATTGGCTCCAGCTCTTTATCGAGTTCGGCAATGTCGGCACCGCTCTGGTGGTCGCCCTGCTCCTTTGGGGATTGCTACTCCCCTGGGTCACGGGGCGTGGAACCTGGTTTATACGGCTGGCGATGATACTCGCTTTTTCAACGGCATTGCTCCATGCGATTGTGGACCTCCCCTTCTATATCTTTTCGGTCTCCTGGCTCTTCGTCGTATTGATGGCCTTCTATCATGCACTGGGCCCGGTTGGCAGGAAGCTGGCAGACGCTCCGGAGCGCTCCGGCTCCCGCAAACTCCGGCGCCGCGAAGTTACTCGGCACGCAAGCTCCTGATCTTTCTCAGATCCGCTCGGGAGGGAGCCCGCCGTGCCGCGTTTTCCCACTGCTTCAGGAATTCTTTGCCTTTCTGCAGCGGGGCATACTCTTCATAGAGGCTCTTAAAAGTCTGATTCGCCTCTTTGTATTTCGCAAGCCGACTCAGCGCTTCTGCTTTCTGGAGAAGCGTCCAGCAGCGCTGAACATGGCTCAACTCCCGGGATTGCCCGAGGAGGTTCTCCGCGACCATCAAAGCCTTTTCCCCCTGCTCCTCCTTCATGTAAAAGCGGATGAGCCACTGCCCCAGCGCCCAGTCCATCTGGTTATCCTTGTAAATCCCCTCTATATACTCAAGCACCTTCTCTTCTTCCATCGCCTTGAGCAGGTTCAGGTTCACCGTCTGTACCACGGCCCAACCGGCCAGATACGGATACTCGCTAAAGGTTTTGATGAAGCGCTCAATCGGTGGAAGCCGAAACGGACGATAGAGCGGGTCCCCCACCACCGTCGTCTGCCATGACAATACCGGCAGCGCATGATAAGCCGCCTCGCCAAAAGAGGCCCCCCTGAGGAACCACTCCGCAAAAAGCCCCACATCCAGCGTCTGACCCAGGAACGGCTCATCCACATATCCCACCGTGCAGGCGGCCCCCCGCTTCAGGAGCGGTCCCACCCAATGATTCGTATTCGAGTAGATATCCTGCGCGCTGAAAGAATGCAGGTGATAGGCAAAGGCTCCCGGCACGAACTCGGCCAGCCCTTCCGCGAAAGGGCCGCTGGCGTTCCAGTCGTACCAGCCGGCATAAAAGGCGAGTGAGGGCAATGGCCGCTCGGCAGCTATCGTGGCCGGCTCCTCATCCAGCAAAAAGTCCAGCCCCGCAGTGCGCCACCAGTAAGCCGCCCGCCGCAGCCAGAGATCGCCCAACAGATAGCCGCGGTCTTCCTCACGCTCCGTCAACCCCCGCACATCGAAGCAACCCTGCCCCCAAAGCCCCTCTTCTTCAGCTTTGAGCGCCTTATCCACCAATCCCATGGCGATCTCGTCGCTTGGCCCGTCCAGCCGCGCCACCATGAGGAGATGCTTTTCGGGTCCCATTTGGGCTGGGGTCACCTGGGGTGCCGCGGCCTCATTGGGCAAAAATCCTTCCAGCCCATCAAAAGCAGGCAACTTCTCTTTGGACTGCCTGCGCAAAAAAACGGAAGCCAGCTCGCTATCCACAGCGGCACCGCATTGCTTCTTCTGATCCAGCCGCCGTTTATCGTAAATCACGAAAGGAATCCCGCGGCAGAGCACCAGATACCGAATCCCACCGGCAGGCGCCTCCAAGGCGTTTGTGGAGTGCCCAAGCGTTAAAAGCCCCTTCTTTGAGAGCTGCTCCAGAATCGGCTTCTCAATCTGGTTTTCATAATCGCTGCGCTGGATGCCGCCGCTCCAGGCAGGGCTAATCGCGATCAGGTTATTGGTGGGGATGTTTCGCTTCTCCAGATAGTGACGCGCAATTTTGAGCGAGCCCGGATACTCCGTACTGTAGACCACCGCCGTTGCCAAAGCCTCCTCTTCAACACTGGGCCAGATAACGGCATTATTAGTGGCGGTTGTCGTATTAGTCGCCTTGTCGCTCTGCTCTTCCACCTCTGCAAAGGCTCCGAAAACTCCGCAGAAGAGGAGCGCCACCCCCAGTAATAGTCTGCTTGCCATCCTTATTTTGCACGGAATACTCATAGTTTTCCCCGAGGAAGTCTATATGGGAGCCCCACATCGGAGCAAGAAGTTACGCTCTCATGGCGACTTCCGCCCGCTTCGCTCCCTAGCGCTTCCAAAACTTCCACCAGGGACTCCGCGCTTTTTCAACTGCCGGCAAAACCTCTTTTGGCGAAACGTTCGTTTTAGGTGCGGGAGAGGAGGATTCCTGGCCCAGCTCAAAGCGCCGAACATTTATCCGCCCCTCCGAAGCATTGCCCAGCTCCAAAAGGAGCGCGTTTTCCAGGAGCGTCCGCCCAGCCCAGGCAACATCCATCGGCACGCCAGCCTCCATTGCCCTGTCACGCCGAATATCCATCATCTTCCGGAAAGCCCGCGCATCCAGCGCAACGGGGTCCCGAGAAAACCAAAGCTCATTCAGCTCCTGCGTATAATGCAGGAAGCTGGCGCTCTGCCCGCGATATTGACAAAAAAGAGCATCCGTAATGCAAAGCACCACCTTGTCACCCACCGCCTCCATCGCATAAATCTCAGTCGCCGCCTCTGCCAAACGGTAGCCATCGGCTTCAAAACGCAAAAAATTATCCGTGCTCCCGCTGGCCAGACTGTAAATATGGCCAGTAGCCCCCAAAGAATTGTGATGGAGCAGAGGCGTCACCAGAATGATCCGCGTCACCTCCTGGCTCAGAAGTCTGCTGACAAAGGAGCGCCGCCCTGGCTGCTCTTCATCTGCCGAGAGCCCGGGCTCAATGCGAATAGCTGGCTCGACGCTCTTCTCCTCCTTTTGGGAGAGCCCCTGCCTCTCCTTCGCAAACTCCACGTCTCCATAAACCAGACTTGAGGGGAAAAAGGAGCTGTAAAACACCTCTTTATCAAACCCGGCCTCCGCCGTTGCCTCCACACGCACTCCGCATTCCTGAGCCAGCTTCACGAACCCGGCCCCATAAAGCGCCTCCCATGAGCGGTCCCAAATCACTATATGTTCTGCCGGCACTCCGGCCTCTCCAAGCAGCTCAATCAAAGCCCGCACCACCTCCGGCCGTACCCCGCCTGCTCCATCCTTCAGGGCATAGACCTTGATCCCGACGATGTCATCGGCCCCCACCAGTTTCCCGAGCCCCTCCGCCGCATCAGCGCTTCCCAGCAGCTCGCTAATCCCTCGGCGCATCATCGGCCCCAACGGCTCCTGCCGTGGCCGAAACACCTCCGTGGCGGCCCGATCATGGACCTCAACCACGAGCGAGCGCTCCGGAAGCGCTGCCTGCAACCCAAAAGCGGTGAAAAGACCAAGAACCAGCATCCTGATGCAAAAAGAATTATAAAAGGTTCTCAACAGATACCCCTCCTTTCCGTTTTAATAAAATAGCTCTTTTTTCCCACAGTTAAAATCGGTATAATTCAACCCAGTGGGCTCTTTCCGTTAAGGCTATTGTCAGGCAAGCATCCGGAAATGCAAGCCTTTCTGCCCGAAACAGAGAGTTGAGGATGGATGTTTTAAAAAGAAGAGTTAAAATGGAGCTATGAGCGTTGGGATCAAAAATGCACTGTTCACGATTCTGGCCGTTATCGGGGTAGGTTTCCTGGCCGGCTGCACTCCTTCCGGCCCCAAAGCCCTCCTGCAGGGAGAGGAGCTCCTCAATAAAGGCCAGACGCGCGAAGCGGTCAAAAAAATGGAGCGCGCCGTCAAGTATATGCCCAATAACCCGCTGGCATGGAACTATCTGGGCGTAGCTCTCCATACCGCCGGACGCCAGGATGAAGCCCTCCACGCTTACCAGAAGGCATCCGCCATCAATCCTCACATGGATACCCTCTACTACAACCTGGGCTGCCTCTACCTCGACCGCAAAAATTACCAGATCGCTATCCACTCTTTTTCCAACTACCTCAATCTGGAAAAAAACATGAACTTTGAACCGGCCTGGGAAAAAATCGGCTATGCTTTCCTCGCCGTCCAGCGCAGCGACCTGGCCGCACGCTCCTTCAGCAATGTCGTCATCCTGAACCCCCAGAACGCCAAAGCCTATAATACGCTGGGCCTGATCGCCGCCACCGAAAAAAATACCCTCCTGGCGATGAAGCACTTCTCCAACAGCATATTGGCCGATGCCGCCTACGCTCCGCCTCATCTCAATACCGCTATCCTCCTCCAGAGAACCGGCGGCAATACAAACCTGGCTCTGGCCCTCAACCGCTACGAGCGCTACCTGGCTCTGGCCCCCAGAGCGTCGGACACCCAGAGAGTGGAAAACCAGGTATCTGCTTTGCACAAACTGCTCAGCGCGGAAACCGAGAATAGAACCGTACCGGAACCGGCCGCCACTTCGCAAAAACCAACCGCAGTGGCCTCCCTCGATCAAAAACCGGAGCCAGATACCCAACTCCCTGCCACCAACCAGCTTGCACAGACTGAAAACGATGCCCCCGAAACCAAACTCTCCACCGAAAAAAATGGCGTCATCGTGACCAAACTCCAGCAAACCAGTTTACCAACACAACAACCCGCCATAAGAGAGACCACCGCTGAGCCCGAACCGGTTGTCGCTGCGACGGTGCCCAGTACGACCGGCACCAGCGAACCTCCTGAAGAAATTGACCTGGCAGCGCTCCGGAAAGAATCTCCCGAGCCGCTCATTAAAGACCTCACCCCACCCGAACCGGCTCCCCGGAGCAGCGAACCCGCGCTCCAACCGGAGAACATTCTCCCCAGAAACGAAGAACCCAAACTGAGTCTGGAGCCCAGTTTGACAGCGGAACCGGAACCGGAGCCCGCACCGGTCCTCCAGCCGCCGGCCGAAAGAGTCCGTGTCGTCAAAGTCACCTCTACCCCAACAGCCTCCGATACCAGAGCCTCCGCCCAGGCTGCACCGGCGGATACCGATCCGGAGAGAGGCAACTTCTTTTCCAGAGTCTTCGGCAAAAGACGCTCAGCCGACCCCTCCGAAAGCGAGCATCCTGCACCCGTAGCGGCCTCCTCTGAACCGCCGGCCATCTCCGTTACTCCGGTCGATGTCCCTGCCGAGCCCCAAGTCGTCAATATCCCCCCCAGGGAGAGAACCGCTCCGGCTCCCGTCGCGCCAGTGCCCACACTCCGCGTCTACGAGCCCTACACCTACCAAAACCCGCCGGCCGCTGCGTCAGGCAACCGCGAAGAGGCTTACCCCCTCTTCCAGAGAGCCTTCCGCGCGCACCAGGAAAAAGATTTCCCCACCGCCATTGAGTATTACAGCAAAGCTATCCAGAAAGACCCCGCCTGGTTCGAAGCCCACTTCAACCTCGGTCTGGCCTGCTACGGCGCCGGCGAATACTCCTCCTCGCTCCTGGCCTTTGAGAATGCGCTGGCCCTCAAGCCCGATTCCTGGGAAACCCGCTACAACTTCGCGCTGGCCCTCAACAAGGCCGAGCACCCCAACGAAGCGATCGTCGAACTCAAAAAAGTCACGCGCCTGAACGATTCCTACGCCAACGCCTGGCTTGAGATGGGTGTCATCTACCAGAACCGCTTCGCCGACATCGAAAACGCCTACCGCTCCTACCAGAAGTTCGTCGCACTGGCCCCCAACCACCCCAGCGCCTACACCACCAAAATCTGGCTCGCCCAAAACGCCTCCAAAGTAAAAGCCCAGCCATAAACTTGGGGGGCCGCCCGGAGGCATAGCCGGCCTCAGTTGTCAGTTCCGGCTTCATTTTTCACTTTTCGCAAGGACTCCCCTCGGATTCCTTGCAAAATTTATTATCACCTTTATCCCTCACCCTTTTCCGTATCCCTCTCCCTTTCCACGCCTGAATTCCACAAGTTAAATTTAATTTAGAAATTTTTTCACTTTTCCGAGGGGTACCCCCGTAATTGTCCTACCCCCTTTGCTAAAATTACCTCCGTCAATGGGAAAATTTACCCCATCGAAAAAACAAATGGACACAGAGCCCTTTTTCATAAAGAATGGGAGAGAGATACTATGAGGAATCAAGAACCACTGGCACACTTGGAAAAGGCGTGTAATAAAGAGCAAACCATGGAGGATCACCTTCAGGGCGTCGCAGAACTTGCCAAAAAATTCGCTGAAGAGTTCGGGAATGGTGACTGGGCCGAACAGGCAGGCCTCTGGCACGACCTGGGAAAATATAACCCGAAATGGCAAGACTATCTGAGGAATCAAACCGACAGTTACTATAACCAGCCCGAAAGCGAGGAAGAGGAATAGAATATGGGTAAAATTGATCATTCTACCGCCGGCGCTATCCATGCAGTCAAAAAATTGGATAAACGGGGACGCATTCTGGCTTATATCATCGCCGGCCACCATGCCGGACTTCCCGATTGGTCTTACGATGATGCAAAAGGAGGCCCACTGCACGAACGGCTTGAGGATAAGAAAAGGAACCTTAATGCCGCCATGGATGGGGCTCCCCCTGAAAAGATTCTGGCACCTCTGCTTTCCGGTTTGTCAACACCCTGTATTGCGGGTAAGGACTCTGTAGAGTTTATCCATTTATGGATAAGAATGCTCTTTTCCTGCCTTATAGATGCAGACCGCCTGGATACAGAAGCCTTCATGAGTCCTGAAAAATCAGAAGCACGGGGAGGCTACCCTGAAATCAGCGAGCTGGAAAAGCTCTACGATGGCTACATGAAGAAAAAACAGGATGAAGCCCCAGGCAGCCCTGTAAACGAAAAGCGCAAAGAGATACTTGCTCAGTGCCTCGAAAAAGCTCAAGAACCTCCAGGAATCTTTTCACTGACCGTCCCCACCGGCGGAGGAAAAACTCTGGCCTCAATGGGGTTTGCTCTAAAACATGCCATGAGATATGGCAAAAAACGGATCATTATTGTGATCCCCTATACCAGCATCATTGAGCAGACGGCTGAAGAGATGCGAAAGGTCTTTGGTGAAGAAACTGTACTGGAGCATCACAGCAACTTGGACCCTGATAAGGAAACTACGACATCCAGTCTGGTCAGCGAAAACTGGGATGCTCCCATTATCGTCACAACCAATGTTCAATTCTTTGAATCCCTCTTCGCTTCAAGAGGCTCTGCCTGCCGTAAGATACACAACATCGTCAACTCCATTGTCATCCTTGATGAAGCCCAAACGTTGCCTACCGATTTTCTGCAACCCATCGTCTCCGTGATGAAGGGCCTTTGCAATCACTTCAAAACCACTTTTGTTCTCTGTACAGCAACGCAGCCTGTTCTAAATAAAAACATTAAATCCGGAATGGCTATTCTCAACGGGTTTGAAAAAGTGACGGAAATCATGGAGGATCCAAAAGCTTTGTATCACAGCTTTCAGCGTGTGGAGGTTTCCCAACATCAAAAAAATATCGAGCAGGAATCCTCCCTGGAAGAGATTGCCGAAGAAATCGTGGAACATCAGCAAGTGCTTTGCATTGTTAGCACCCGAAAGCGTTGCCGGGAATTGTTTGATCTGGTTCGGAACAGGTCAACCGACGCAGTGGAGGTGCTACACCTCTCAGCCCTGATGTGTCCCATGCACCGCAGCGACGTTATCGCACAAATCAAAGAAAAACTCCTGCTGGGAGAGCCGATTCGCGTCATTAGCACTCAGGTAGTAGAAGCCGGTGTGGATATCGATTTCCCCGTCGTCTATCGTGAATTGGCCGGTCTGGACTCCATCGCTCAGGCAGCCGGCAGATGCAACCGTGAAGGCAAACTAACCGAAGGGGGCAAAGTGGTTATTTTCAATGCCGGCAGTACTTTACGAGGGCAGTTTGCCAAAGCAAGACAAGCCTGCGAAGAGACACTCCGGCATATCCAACCCGGAAAAGAACTCGCTCCCGAGAATTTTGAAAAATATTTCACCCATTTTTTTCATAGACTCAACAGCTTTGACCAAAAGCAGATCATGACTTTGCTGACGAATGATGCCGCTGAGTGCAAAATTCAATTTCGTACAGCAGCGATGCGCTTTAAACTGATTGATGACAGCCACCAGCACGCCATCATCGTCCGATATAAAGGGGAACGCGGCAAACAGCTCGATAGCAATGAGCTTTTGAAAAAATTAAAAAATGAGGCTGATACGATGTGTAGTAAAGAAAAAAGAAAAACACTAAGAAGATTACAACGATTCTCAGTTACCCTCTATGACAAAGAATTTGAGAACCTTAAAAACCAGGGAGCACTCGAAGAAGTATCCGGTATCTGGGCTCAGTTTAAAGAAGAAATTTATACTTCTGAGTGCGGGTTGGATGCCAAAATTTTTTTAGATCAGATTTACTGATGAAAGGATAGGAATGGAAAACAACTATACAAACAAAGAATTCTGTCTGGAGGTCACGGGCGATTACGCCTGTTTCACCCGGCCGGAAATGAAGGTGGAGCGGGTCAGCTACGACGTAATCACGCCCTCAGCCCTCCGCTCCATCTTCGAAGCCATTCTTTGGAAACCGGCCATCCGGTATATTCCAACGAAAATCGAAATTCTGAATCCCATTAAATGGGTTTCGGTGAGAAGAAACGAATTGTCCAGTATCGCCAGCACAAGAATCGGTTCACGCGAAAAAGGTGTTTTTATTGAAGAGGATCGCCAGCAACGAGCCGGACTCTTTCTGAGAGATGTCGCCTACCGCCTCTATGCGGAGCTCGTGTTTATTCCTCCGGATAAACGCATGAAAGTGAAAAATCCCTTACCTGATTTCCTGGCGGATGAATTTGAAAAAAAGGAATTTTGGCCAAGGGATGAAAACCCGGGGAAATACAATGCCATGTTTGAACGACGTGCCAGCAAGGGCCAATGCTTTAACCAGCCTTACTTGGGATGCCGCGAGTTCAGTTGCAGCTTCCGCTTCATTGAAGATCCGTCGAAAGAAACCAAAAAACCGATCAAGGAAACGAGAGACCTCAGCATTATGCTTTACGATATGGATTTCAACTCCAATAACCCAATGTTCTTCCGCGCCAAAATGGAAAGCGGCGTCATCACGATTCCCCAACCCGAAAGCGAGGAGATATTAAGATGATACTTCAATCACTCTGTGACTACTACCGGCGCAAAGCCGATTCGGGAAACATTGCACCGACCGGGCTCCAATACAAAGAGATCCCTTTCATCGTCGTCATTGACTCCGAGGGGAACTTTCTACGTATTGAAGATACTCGCGAAGGAGAAGGAAAAACCAAAAGAGCAAAAACTCTTCTGATTCCACATGAGGTAGGAAGACAAAATAATATTAAAGCAAACCTTTTATGGGATAAGGCAGAATACTCCCTTGGTGTTTCAGAAACTGATAATGAAAAAACCGAGGAAAAGCGACTGGCCTTTTTGAATAAACTGGAGGAAACCTTTATAAGCGCTCTTGCGCTCGACATCGTGAAGCCCCTAATTCACTTCCTCAAAAGCAATCCGGCTCAGAGCATCTCCGACGCATTAAACAAAGGGTGCGATGAATCGTCCTTGAAAATTTGGAATAATGAAATCTCCAAAGGCAAAGCTAACATCACCTTTAAATTGGACGGGGACTCAAATACTTTTGCCGATAATGAGGCATTGCGAGATTCTTACATACATTCTGAAAAATCAGCGCCTTCCGGTTCTGTGCGTTGTCTGATAACTGGAGAAAAATGCAATCCGAAGGCAACACATCCAAAAATAAAAAATGTATTGGGAGCGCAAACTTCCGGAGCAGCATTAATTTCCTTTAACAAGGACGCATTCACGTCATTCGGGAAAGATCAAAACCATAATGCTCCAGTCTCTCCGGAAGCGGAATTTCAATATACAACAGCTCTCAATCAATTACTGGAAAAGGGCTCCAAAAATAAAGTCACTATAGGCGACAGTACCACCGTGTTTTGGGCCGAGAAAAAGAATCCTTTGGAAGACGATTTTCCCGCATTTTTTGGATATACCGCCAAGGATAACCCGGACGCAGAAATCAATGCCGTTAGAAATCTCTATCAAGGCGTTTACACTGGCAGAGGTGCTGAAAGCACTTCCACTCGTTTCTATGTTTTAGGTTTAGCCCCAAATAATGCCAGAATTTCAATAAGATTTTGGCTGCAAGGCACTGTCTCTGAATTTGCAAAGAATATCAAACAACATTTCGACGATTTGGAAATTGTCAGGCCCCCTAAAGATCAGGGGCACTATTCACTATTCTGGATATTGTCTGCAATATCCCAGGAAAACAAAACCAGCAACGTTCCATCTGTGATTGCCGGCAACATTGTTAGATCAATCCTCACAGGTGAATGCTACCCTCAAACCATGCTGCAGCAAGCTCTGCGGAGAATCCGCGCTACTCAAGATGTCTCCCGCATTCGCGCTGCCGTCTTGAAGGCTTACTTAAACCGTTTTAACCGTATCTATCAAAAAACAGAAAAGGAAATAACCATGTCACTGGACACTGAAAACAAGAACATCGGATATCTTCTGGGGAGGCTCTTTTCCGCCCTGGAGAGAATTCAAGAGGATGCAAATCCCGGATTAAACGCGACGATCAAAGATCGTTTTTATGGTGCTGCTTCTGCAACACCGGTCACTGTATTCCCTCAACTCCTTAAATTGGCTCAACATCATCTGTCAAAAATGGACAATGCGGGATATAGAATCAATCGAGAGCGCCTGCTCGGAGAAATCTTTCAGGAAATTTCTGATATACCGGCCCATCTCTCCATGGAAGATCAAGCTCGATTTGCCATCGGCTATTACCACCAACGACAATTTTTCTTCACTAAAAAAGTGAAAAATGAACCTGAAAATACTAACGAACAGGAAACCCAAGGACAACTTATCTAAACTAAAATATTATGGAAACTATCAAGAATCGCTATGAATTTGTTCTGCTCTTCGATGTGCAGGATGGAAACCCCAACGGAGACCCTGATGCCGGCAATCTGCCCCGTGTGGATGCCGAAACCGGCATGGGACTCGTCACTGACGTTTGCCTGAAGCGCAAAGTCAGAAACTATGTACAGATGGTTCACGGATGCCAAAAGCCGAATGACATCTTCATTAAAGAGAAAGCTATTCTAAATAACCTCATCGGAGAAGCTCATCAGCAAGAGAACGTCAAAAGCGAAAAAAATCCAACAGCGAAAACTGAAAGCGCTCGCCAATGGATGTGCGCCAATTACTACGACATTCGTACTTTTGGAGCGGTTATGTCTACTGGCGAAAACGCCGGTCAGGTGAGAGGCCCCGTCCAGATGACTTTTGCACGTTCGGTTCTCCCGGTGGTTGCTATGGAGCACAGCATTACCCGCATGGCCGTTGCAACTGAAAAGGAAGCTGAAGCTCAAAAAGGAGATAATCGAACTATGGGCCGTAAATATACCATTTCGTACGGTCTTTATCGGGCCCACGGTTTCATTTCAGCCCACCTCGCAAGCCAAACGGGTTTTTCCACAGCAGACTTGGAGTTATTCTGGGACTCCCTGCTCAATATGTTTGATCACGACCACTCTGCTGCCCGTGGGCTCATGGGAACTCGTGCTCTCTATGTGTTTAAGCACGAAACAGCCCTGGGTAATATGCCCGCTCAAGATATTTTCGATACCGTTAAAATATCCCCTGCAAATCAACCGGCCAGAGCATTCTCTGATTTCGCCGTATCAGTGGATGAAAGCGTCTTGCAAAACTCCGGAGTGACACTCATCCGCAAACGCGGATAACTGATGAATGGCTGAGACCAAATATGCG
>LSQX01020492.1_pt1 | contig 21886 bp, 15 predicted proteins | sample 654561 | NCBI WGS metagenome assembly LSQX01 (sample SAMN04489861, study PRJNA283612) | anaerobic digester metagenome | isolation source: 4 biogas reactors fed with cattle manure at either 37C or 55C with and... | place: Denmark: Kongens Lyngby | collected 2014
AACTTACAATGATTTTTAGAATTAAAAATGTTTGCGACTTTTTAGAGAAATCCTGTTGACCTAACAGGATTTTTCATTTAAAACAACTCCAACTGCTGTCCCGGAGCACTAACTTCATACATTTGCTTACCGTAAAATAACTCAATATTTCCAAATTGTTTGTCAGTAATGCAGATTATACCTACATGCCCATATTCCGGTAGGATGGACTTTACTCTCTTTACGTGAACCTGAGCGTTTTCGTAACTTGCACAATGACGGATATATATCGAAAACTGAAACATCGTAAAACCGTCTTTTATAAGATTTTTCCTAAACTGAGTTGCGTCTTTTCTGTTTCTCTTAGTTTCAGTCGGCAAATCAAATAAAACCAATACCCACATAACGCGGTATTCGCTTATCCTGCTCATCAAAATGACGGATATGCAATTCGGCGCAACTCTCCCGAAAAGCATTTGTACAAAGATGTTGTCGTTTGAGTAACAGCAACCATAAGCGGACGTGTTAAATCTCCAATCTGCACATCTATTGTAGGGATTGCAAGTAATTTGGATTTGATATCCTTTGTAAGATTCTGATAATCCGTTCCTGACTTTACGATATCACACACCAGCGCATCAATAAAGGGGCGATATGGCTCCATAATATCATCTGCCAGGCAATATGCATTGTATCTGTTGTGATGATGTATTCCGAGAGTCGGAAGCAATCCACTTGAAACCAATGCCCTGGCAACAACAGCTCTCAAAATGGCATAGCCATAATTCAAGAGATTATTAGGAGGTAATTCATCACGTCCTCTTACAAATCCTTTAATTCCGGGGAAAACTCTTGGCCAGTAAAAAGCGGATGCACGTGCCTCAAGATTGTCTGAATCTCCACTTTTAACCTTGTCCGCCCATATCTTCATACACCTTATATCAGATTGAAGGTTTCTTTGAAGTAATACAGCCTGATTTTCAATCTTCGCCTTGACAGTCTGCTGCCAGAGTTGTTTTTTCAGAGGTACTGAGGAAGACAGCTGCTCCCTAAAACGCTCATTTTGAATGGTGTTGCCATATAAAGGCAACATCAGTCCGGTCGGCATATGTTGTGAATTGCAAGTAATCACTGCCGCTTTATTCTCCAGCAATGCCTCAAGAGCACCTGTAGTAATAGTTATCTGTTTATGGTCTAAAATAACTACTCCGATATCCTCTACCGGTTGAGTAATAACATTTTTTTTCTTGAAAAGGGCAGGCAGGTCGTCATTGTTTTCAACTTCCGGAAATTTGATTACCAACTGAGCATCTCTTAGTGTGAGATACACAGGATTTCCAAAATAAAGAGTTTTCTTAATCATAAAGTGTATCTATTTGGTGAGTATAACCCCGGAAGTAGAAACACCTAATACTCCCCTACTGATACAATTCTGCCAATATGGTCGATTCTAACTTTTACCATTCCCAACAATTCACTATCAAGAGATCTGATTCTTTTCCATGTGATATTTCTTAATTCCGCTACATCTTTTACAGTTGTTTCCAAATGGTGTCTGAAATAATAATCTTTTGTACTAAACTTTTGTACTCTAAACAGATTAGGACTTATCAAAGAATAATTTTCCGGATCCAACAAGTCTATTTCACGTGGATCAAATCCTGTTTTCTCATTAGGGAAAACAAAATATTCATTCTGCTTCATTGTAAACATAAACTCCCATCCCTCATCTTTTCCATAATCCATATCTACAACAGGATCTCCAAGATTTACCCTGGCAACTGCCTCTATAAAGGGCACGACTACCTCACAGAACTCATATTCCGCACCACCATTTTCGTCTGATATCTCTCTTTTGAAGATGGCAACGTGATGGTTGTTGCTGGTACTCACAAAATCCTTAGGTGCTTTTTCTCCATTTTTACCATCTTTTTCGCGTAGGGGACGAGCAGTATTTATACCGGATATTGTAACTCTTTTGATTGTAATTCCCTTTTCCTTATTCAAATAAATAGGGTTCTCATCAAGGTTTGAAAATGCTTTCTTGGGCGTTCCATACTCTTTCAATCTCTCTTCAAGAATTGCTCGCACCTTTGGATCTATGACTTTGCCAATATTCAAACTTTCATCTATAGGTTTTCTTATAGTATAAATAACCTCTTCATTTTTAACTTTCACCTTTTCTGGAAGTTGTACACCTTTTTCCTCATTTATCCATATGGGTTTCTTGGACAGAGCATTGGCTCCAGTAAAGGCCTTCTTGGGATTCCATGAAGAAGCTTCAAGTCTTTCCATCAAGGCCTGACGATAACGTGCATTCGAAACTCCGGATATCTTCTCTTTGTCAAATGATGATCCGACTTTCTCTTCAACATAAAAGACTCTTATATGGCTTCCATAAATTGTCTCATTGTGCAACTGTCCTCGTGGCGTCAATTGAATCTTTTTGTTGGTTCCACCCTTTCCATTTTTTGTGACGTTGACATTTCTAGTAACAACTTTATTCTTGGCTTTGATGGAAACAAGAATATTCTCAAGATGCCGTTTTGCTTCTGCTCTGAACTCATTCAATGGAATAGGACTTATAGCGCGCCCATCCCTGAAATATTTGTTTTTAATCAAATATGCATTGCTGGTCTGATTGAAGCTGGCATTCACATTATTATAATATTGAATCAAAGCAGGATTTGTAAAAGCTACTGTCAAGGCATCCATTGCATGATGACGATGATCATTTCTTTTGGTCCAATCCTGAATCTTACCTATTATGCGACCATCCTGGTCCGAGTGATAATCTACCAGTCCCTGTTCTTTATATTTTTCCCAGTTAAGCTCTTTCATCACATCAACCAGTTGCCAGTCGCTACGCAACTCATCTGTAATACTACCTGTTGTTGCAACTACTCTTCTACAAACATCATTAAGCATAGACAACGCTTTTTTTGCAATATACTGGGTGTTTCTCAAATCTCTTTCAACAAATCTTTCTGGGATATCGGTTTCCGTCATCAACAACTTTTTCAATTTTGCAGAATCTTTCGGGAACAGTGCTTTACAACGATTTATATACTCCTCTAGTTCAGTTTCACCATATTTTGATAGGACATAATCATATGCTGTCTGATTGCCTTTGTCTATATTGATGCTTCTGACTTCCAGAGTCTTGTTGGAAAAAGAATCATCAAATAATCTTGATCTTGGTATGATATGCTCTATGTCAAAATCTTTGCTAAAAAGTTTTTCTTTAGGAATATAGGTGTTGGAATACAAGGTGTGATATCCGTTATCCTTCAACTCCTCATATAGTTTATAACGAATAATGTCATTCCGAGTAACATGTGTTAAATCAAACTCTTTCATAAGCACCTCTCTTATCCCCTCATTCACCCTAGTGCTTTCATTTATTGACTTGGTCATCTCTTCCCTTTCGCGCTGATTCTTTTTCAATTCCCTTGCTAATTCAACACGGAATTCATCAGGTCTTCCATATTCCTGCATTAACGCATTGACTACATTCACCATTTGATTGAGGATCTTCTCAACCACAGGATTCCTTAAGCTATTTTTTGGCAATAAATCAAGTGATTCCTTAAGAATTCTTGCTTCATTCTCCTCCTTTGTTATTGACGACTTCGAATGTTTGTAACCGGCAAGTTCACAAGACAAATAGTAATCGTTACCATCTTTGAGATGAGGCAATATCCTACCTATGGCTTTAGCAGATAAGTTTCCGTAATCTTCAAGAAAGGAAACATTTGATAAAACCACAGCATACTCTCTATCAAAACCGCAAAATGAAACCAATTTGTCTATAAGGGATTTATTACCGGTTTCGCTATTGTCACTTTCATAAGAGTAAAGAAGGTGCCAAAGCATGTAATAATCTTGTGATTGTAAATCCTTAGAGGAGTCAAAAGACAATATATTGGAGTTCCAACCTAAAGCATCAAATACTTCTTTTACATAAGATGTTATTTCGTCAGCACTATGATTCCAATTAATGGGAAAGTGACCAGAGAGCTCAATTATATTACTATATGCCTCGTAGAGTGCATTACCGGTCTTGTTGCCATCTAATCTTTTGAAATTTAGGTCCAGACTCTTCCAATCATCAAACAACAATTTAAGAACATCCTCTTTTTTCATCTCTGAACGAATAGAAAGCTCTGAGGCCACGAGTGCCATCTCATCTTCAGTCAGCCGTCTCCGACCATAAATTTTAAGTTTTTCAGAAGGATCTTGTTCTTCGAAGAGTGAGAGGTTGTTGCCTTCTTTTCGTTTTTTGATTCTAATGTCTTTAACAGATACTTCAACATCGTTTAGCATCTGCCAAATTTTAAATTCCTGGAATAATGGAGAAGAACGCGGAATTACTCTTTGTCCTATAGTCTTCTTTTCAACCTTGCCGTTTCTGACAACATCAATTTCCCAACTCTCAAGTTCGCAATAACTGATAAGTCCTTTCTGGCTTTTAAGCCTTCGTTGGTAAAAGATTATTATGTCTCGAATTTCCCTCTTCAGCTCATGGGTCAGCTCCGGGTGGAATTCGGATTGTTTTTCCCATATAGTCTCGAATTCGTCCATGTAATCCTGTCTGTAGAAAACACGGTTGACAAGACTTGTATTAGGATCCTCATCCAACAACTTCATAAGATATTGTCCAACAGTCTGCTTATTGAAGAACAATTCTTTACTCCTATCACTGATTGCACCCAGATATCCACTAGATGAATATATTTGCGAATTAATCTCTTGAAATACAATAGCAAGCTGTTCCGGATGCAATCTACCTCTTAAACCGGCTACCCTCCATTTATAGTTTTCCAATCTTTGCTCATCGCGTTTTCCTTCTCTCTTAATCCCTTTCAACTTGTATTCTCTGGCAAAATGTTCAGTTTTGGCGAGTGTTTCATTCCATTGCTTGACATCTTCTTTCCAAACTGTTTTATCAGCAATAATTGCCCAGGTTTGTTTTGAATTCTTACCTATCAACAAATCCTTCAATGCATCAGACAGCTGTTCTGGATAATAGATCTTTTGCACTGCCCATATTTTGTCAAACTCTGACTGTAAATCCGATCTATAATAATCAGGAAGACTTTTTTTACCCGCTTCCAATAATGAGAGGGAATATTGTCCGGGAGTCATATCATTATTATACAACTCCTTGGCAATTGACATGCCGTCAATCAGGGAACCTTCTTCTTCGTTCTTTGCTTTTCTGCTGCTTTTGTATCCCCTCTTTTTATTTATCATCAATAGTATTCTGGCAAATTGTTCAAGAGTAACCTCTTCTGACACAGCCTTTGCCCTCAAACGATATGTCTCAAAAGTGGAATGATTACCATGTTCGGCCAAAATGGTCTGATCCGTTATAAAACCTTCTCTTTTCAGAACTTCTATAAGATTGTCTCTTCTCAACTTGTACCTCTGCAGATTTCTTCGCATTGACCTTTTGAGAGTCCTGTCAGCGTTTGTTGTAATAGGTTTTCCTTTCTCAAAATTGGTTCTTTCATCGACAGTAAGAGGATTAACTCTTACGCCTAATCTCTCAATCGATGACTTCTCAGAATCATTCTCTGCTTCATTTACTACAGCCCAGCCAATACTGGTAGTTCCCAAATCCAATCCTATTATCTTCTTCATATCGTTGTATTTTTAATCGTAACAAAAATAACAAAAAGAAAGTAAAATTGCTTATTTAATAAATAATTACTTTCTTTGTAATTGAAGATACACAATAGTCAATTCGCAATAAGGATTATTCCGTTGTGAAAACATTAGGTTCCCTCGTCCTTTAACGGGGGATTTTTTTATTCTTACAACAAATCTTCTATTTCCACAGCTTATAATTGCTTATTTCTTCCTAACTTCCACTCCACGTAACCCGTAACACTCAGACCTAAAAATTACTATCTTTGCCGCCTATTATGAGATACACAGGAGAACTCATATCATTGGCGGTAGCATTTAGCTGGACAGCGACTGCACTTTTTGCCGAAGTTGGCACAAAGCGCATAGGGTCGCTGCAGCTCAATATCATCAGAATGGTGTTGTCACTACTGATGCTCGCGACAACTCTTTGGATAGTGACCGGAGTTCCCTGGCCGAGCTTTGCGAATGGCAAGACCTGGTTTTGGCTGCTTCTTTCGGGACTCATAGGGTATGTGTTTGGCGACTGGTGCCTTTTCAACTCCTATCTGGTAATTGGAGCGCGTTTCGGGCAGCTTTTCATGACTCTGGCTCCTCCGGTGGCGGCTATTACAGGCTGGGCACTACTTGGGGAGACTATCTCCTTGCAAGGCATACTGGGTATGGTGGTTACTCTTTCGGGCATCGCTATGTCCATTCTCAGTAGGGGTCAGGGACACAAAGTAGCTTTTAAACTACCTATCAAAGGAGTCTTACTCGGCATAGGCGCAGGAGTTGGTCAAGGAGTGGGGCTGGTACTGAGTAAGGTAGGTATGGGCCACTATCATGCTGCAATCCCTGAGAATGCCACTACAGTGAGCACAATGATTCCCTTCGCCTCGACCTTTATAAGAGCTGTTATGGGTGCCATTGGATTTATATTAATCCTTCTGATTAGGAAGGAAGGTCCAAAGCTTGTCCATGCCCTAAATGATCGCCGTGGGATGCTTTATGCCACTCTTGCAACCATTACAGGACCATTTATAGGTGTATCTCTCTCGCTTATGGCAGTTCAATATACAAATGCCGGTATAGCATCCACCATCATGGCACTGACACCGGTACTTATTATTCTGCCATCTTATCTGATTTTTAAACAAAAAGTGAAAGTCATAGAGGTTATCGGAGCCTTTATAAGTATCGCGGGAGTGTCGCTGTTTTTTCTATAGAGGATGAAAAGGTATCTGTTAATAGTTGCTAGCATCAATTCTGAAATAGCCATCATCCCATCCACATCCTCCTCTTCAAAACCCGCCATAGATCATAAACTACTCCTGAACCACGCACCCTGCAACCCATAACCCGCACCACGCAACCCGTACCACGAAAAAAAACGCAGAACCTTACACCTTTTAGCGTAAAGTTCTGCGTCAATTTACTCACCTAAAGTTAAACTTGGTGGAGATGGGCGGAGTCGAACCGCCGTCCAAACATAGCGCCAGAGGGTTTTCTACATGCTTATCCTGCTGTTGATTGTCGGGAGGAGACTGCTTGCAGGCCTGCCACCGCCTCCTTATCCTCGGTCTCTTAACGCGATGCAGAGGAGTAGTCGCGTGCAGCGAACTTGGATGATACCCCGTTTACCGAACATAGTTCGCTTAAAGTCCGGCGGGATACTCGTCGATACCGGCCTGGCCGGCTCGATTAAGGAATCTGACTTAGTCTAGATTACGCAGCGAGTGCATAGTTGTTATTGCCAGTTAATGGCTTGAGATCTGAGATTAACGAGCCAGGTCACGAAGCTCGGCATGCTTGCCATCCGTCATCATATGCTGTCAAAACCAGACATCCCCATATGTGACATCAGCAGATGTCAAAGAACTATCTACATATTAGATGCAAAAAAAAGCAAAAGGTTGCATCTACTCTTCCTCTTTTTCCTCTTTATACTTAAATCTGCGTATTTTCCTGGTTGCGGTCTTATCAAAAGGCTCTTTCATTACCTCAACATCGTTGATTTTGGAGGTCTTGCTTACTTTTTTATTGACGATATTCATTACTGCCGCTTTTCTGGCTTCGAGTTTTTCGTAAAATTCAGCCTCGCCTTCCGTGTCCCAGTCGATGATGTTTTCATTGAACTGTACAAGTGCCACCAATTTGCCTTTACGCTGAATGATTATGCATTCATTCACACCTTCAATATCATTGATTACACTCTCGATCTCTTCGGGATAGATATTTTCGCCCGAAGGGCCGACAATCATATTACCAAGTCGCCCTCTGATATAGTAGCGTCCTTTCTTATCCATTGAAGCCACATCTTTGGTCTTCAACCAACCATCCTCAGTAAAGGCCTCCTTAGTACGTTTGGGATCCTTGTAATAGCCGAGCATCACATTGTCACCCCTAGCTACAATTTCCCCCTCCCCTGTCTCAGGATTGACATTATCCAGACGCATTTCCACTCCATGAACCGGATATCCTATGGAACCCGGATATCTCTGTTTACCCACAGCATGGGTAAGTAAAGGAGAGGCCTCGGTGAGTCCGTAGCCGATAGCATAAGGAAAGCGCGCCTTCCAAAGGAACTCCTCAACCGTAGTATCGAGTTTTGCACCGCCTACACCAAAAAAATTGAGCCTTCCACCGAAACTCTTTTTGAGCTTCCATCCTATGATACGGCACATAAGTTTATTGTGACGCTTATTCAGCCAGGATAGGGTCTTACTCTTTCGAATGGTGGGCAGAACGCTATTACGGTAAATCTTCTCAATAATCAGCGGTACCGTGAGGAGAGCCGTAGGACGAATTTTCTTCATAGCGGCCACTAGCAGTGAGGGTACCGGCGGTGTGGAGAGATAATAGACGGTTGCGCCGCAATAAATAGGATAGAGTACTCCAAGAGTGAGTTCGTAAGTATGGGCCATCGGTAGGATAGAAATACAACTATCCCTCTCATTACACCTGTGAGAATGATAACAGGAGATTACATTTGATGTGAAATTGCGGTGGCTCAGGACCACACCCTTAGCGCTGCCGGTAGTACCGGAGGTATATATAATGGCCGCTATATCATCGGGCATCGGCACCGCTACCCTACCGTCACAGGTAAATGCCTCCTCATCTGCTTTGATAGTCTCGAAAGTATCGATATTCACCACCAGCAGCATCCTGGAGAGAGCCTCCTGAGAGAGTTTGTGGAGGAGTTTCCCTGAGATAAAGAGCACCTTGCTCTCTGAATGTTGCAGAATATTGGTTACCTCATGTTCTGAAGAGTCGGTAAGAATGGGAACCACAATGCGGCTGAAGGGCACACAGGCAAAGAAAGCTACCGTCCAGTTGGGTGTGTTATTGGCAAGGATTGCCACCTTGTCGCCCGCTCCGATACCATACTGACTAAGTTTCTTTGATATAGAATCGCACTTTTTTTTGAATGAACCGTAGGTATAATAAAGATCTCCATCAATCACCTGAGATAGTTTGTTATCGCGATATACCGTTGTTGAATACTCATAGAGGTTGCCGAGAGTGTCAACATAGTTTTCACGCATCCTCTTAAATATCTTCAAAATTCTCTTCATACTTGTATCTGCGTATTTTCCTGGTTGCGGTCTTATCAAACGGCTCTTTCATTACCTCTACATAGTTTATTTTGGAGTACTTGCTGACCTTTTTGTTGACAATGTTCATCACCTTATCTTTTATGGCTTCAAGTGTCTCATAAAATTCGGCCTCACCTTCACAACCCCAGTCAATAACATTCTCATTAAACTGAATAAGTGCCACCAATTTACCTTTACGCTCAACAATGATCGATTCGTTTACACCTTCAATATCATTGATTACACTCTCTATCTCTTCAGGATAGATATTTTCGCCCGTAGGGCCGACAATCATATTCCCAACACGACCTTTGATAAAGTATCGCCCTTTTTTGTCCATATAGGCGATATCACTTGTCTTGAACCAACCATCCTCAGTAAAGGCCTCCTTTGTGCGCTCAGGGTCCTTATAATAGCCGAGCATCACATTGTCCCCCCTAACTACAATTTCCCCTTCACCAGTTTCGGGATTGACATTGTCCAGACGCATTTCCACTCCGTATATGGGATATCCTATAGATCCGGGGTATCTGTCCTTACCCATAGCGTAGCCGATAAGAGGAGCGGTCTCAGTGAGTCCGTAGCCGATAGCATAGGGAAAGCGCGCTTTCCAGAGAAACTCCTCGACTGTAGTATCTAGCTTGGCACCGCCCACACCAAATAAATTAAGCCTGCCACCAAAACTCTTTTTGAGCTTCCATCCTATAATTCGGCACATAAGCCCGTGGTGATGCTCATTCAACCAGGATAGGATCTTGCTCTTTCGAATGGCAGGCAGAACGCTGTTGCGATATATCTTCTCAATAATCAATGGTACGGTGAGGAGCGCCGTAGGACGAATTTTCTTCATAGCAGCCATCAGTAGTGAGGGTACCGGCGGTGTGGAGAGATAATAGACGGTAGCACCGCAATAGATCGGATAGAGCACTCCGAGAGAAAGTTCGTATGTATGGGCCATCGGTAGGATTGATATACAACTATCCTTATCCGTACACTTGTGGGTGTAATAACAGGTCTTTATGTTGGCCATAAAATTGCGGTGGCTCAGCATCACCCCCTTGGCACTGCCTGTAGTGCCGGAGGTGTATATAATCGCAGCTATATCATCAGGCTTCGGTACTGCCACTCTACCGTCACAGGTCAACACCTCATCATCAGCTTGTATAGTCTCAAAAGTATCAATATCCACCACCAGACGCATCCCGGATAGAGCCTCCTGAGAGAGTTTGTAGAGGAGTTTCCTGGTGATAAAAAGCACTTTACTCTCGGAATGTTGCAGAATATTGGTCACTTCATGTTCTGAAGAATCAACAAGGATGGGTACGACAATGCGGCCAAATGGTACGCAGGCAAAGAAAGCTACCGTCCAGTTAGGAGTGTTGTGGGCAAGAATTGCCACCTTGTCACCTGCTCCTATGCCGTATTGACTTAGTTGATTTGAGATTGACTCACACTTTTGTTTAAATGAACCGTAAGTATAATAGAGTTCCCCGTCTATTACCTGAGACTGTTTGTTTTTACTATATTTCGTGGTTGAATACCCGAAGAGTGTGCCGAGGGTGTCAATATTATTTTCGTGCCACCTCTTCAATTCTTTTGAGATTTTCCTCATACTATGCAGAAACGGGGTTCATTTAAATGGCAAAGATATAAATATTTGGATAATTGTCAGAGTTAGCATAGATTTGAACCATAAAAAGATCAAATACAGACTATGTCACTCCATATTCCTGCTGGTTACAGCAATATCCTCGGTACGGTCATCAGGACTGAAAAGGCCATAAAAGTGGTCAAAGATATGTTTCAGCTCAACCTTTCCGCTCAACTCTCGCTACTACGTGTCACAGCTCCAATGGTAGTGTTGAAAGGAACCGGCATCAATGATGACCTCAACGGAATTGAACGCCCGGTTAGCTTTCCCATAAAAGATCTGCAGGATTGCCCTGCCGAGGTAGTGCATTCTCTAGCCAAATGGAAACGTCTGAAGCTGGCAACCCTCAAAACTCCTATTGGGAGCGGTATCTATACCGATATGAACGCAATCCGCCCCGACGAAGAACTGGACAACATCCACTCTATCTACGTAGATCAATGGGACTGGGAAAGAGTAATCGAAAGTTCCGAAAGAAATCTGGAATTTCTTAAGAAAATTGTCCGCCGCATCTATGAGGCGATAAAAGTGACCGAAAATAAGATCTATGTGGACTTTCCACAGATTAAGCCAATATTGCCGGAGGAAATCTTCTTTATTCATTCGGAGGAATTACTGCAAAGATATCCAGATTTCTCCCCTAAGGAGAGAGAAGACGCAATATGCAAAGAGAAAAAAGCTGTTTTTATCATCGGCATCGGAAGAGAACTCTCTGATGGGGAGCCACACGACACAAGGGCATCCGACTATGATGACTGGAGTACCCCCAATTCGGAGGGGTATCAGGGACTCAATGGTGACCTTTTGCTATGGAATCCTGTACTGGAAAGCGCCTTTGAAATCTCCTCTATGGGCATAAGAGTGGATGCAGAGGCACTACGTCACCAACTCGCTCTGAAGAAAGAGGAGTGGAAGTCGGAACTTTATTTCCACCGAAAGTTACTCTCCGGAGAACTGCCCCTTACCATAGGTGGCGGTATAGGTCAGTCGCGCCTCTGTATGTTTCTGCTCAGAAAAGCCCATATAGGCGAAATCCAAAGCAGCATCTGGCCGGAAGCGATGCGAATGGAGTGTTATAAACACGGTATAGACCTCGCCTGAACCAGGCAGTAAAGGTCTCTTATCCTATCAATTTTTTGTACTTGAAGCGTTTGGGCTCCACATTGCCCAAACGGCGCTTCTTATTTTCCTCATACTCAGAATAGCTCCCCTCGAAGAAATAGACCTGCGAATCACCCTCAAAAGCAAGAATATGGGTTGCAATACGGTCCAGGAACCATCTGTCGTGAGAGATTACCACAGCACAGCCTGCAAAATTGTCGAGACCCTCCTCAAGAGCCCGGATAGTGTTGATATCCACATCGTTGGTAGGTTCGTCGAGTAGCAACACGTTGGCATTCTCCTTTAAGGTCAGAGCCAGGTGCAAACGGTTGCGCTCACCTCCAGAAAGCACTCCGCATAGTTTCTCCTGGTCGGCTCCGCTAAAATTAAACCTGGATACATAGGCACGTGCATTGACATCACGATTGCCAAGTCTCACATACTCGGAATTTTGCGTAATGGTCTCATAGACGGTTAGATTGGGATCTATCTGCTTGTGTTGCTGATCCACATAAGCTATCTTGACGCTCTCCCCTATCTCAAATGTCCCCGAATCCGGCTGCTCGTAACCCATTATCAGTCTGAAAAGTGTGGTTTTGCCGGAACCGTTGGGACCGATAACTCCCACAATACCCGCCGGAGGTAGCTTAAAGCTCAGATCCTCAAAGAGTATCTTGTCTCCGTATGCCTTACTCACTCCCTGAAATTCTATCACTTTGTTACCCAGACGAGGCCCATTGGGAATAAATATCTCAAGCCTCTCTTCCTTCTGTAGTCCATCTTCGCTAAGGAGTTTTTCATATGCGCCTAAACGAGCTTTAGACTTGGCATGACGCGCTTTCGGAGCCATCCTGACCCATTCAAGCTCGCGTTCCAGAGTCTTACGGCGTTTGCTCTCCTGCTTCTCTTCCATTGCCAAACGAATACTCTTCTGTTCAAGCCAGGATGAGTAGTTACCCTTCCAGGGGATGCCCTCTCCCCTGTCGAGCTCGAGTATCCATCCGGCTACATTGTCGAGAAAGTATCTGTCGTGGGTCACTGCGATGACTGTACCTTTGTATTGCTTTAGGTGCGCCTCGAGCCACTGTATACTCTCGGTATCGAGGTGGTTGGTCGGCTCGTCCAACAGCAGCACATCGGGCTCCTGAAGCAGCAGACGGCAAAGCGCCACCCTGCGCCTCTCTCCACCGCTTAGTGTGGCTATGGAAGCATCCGGTTCGGGGCACTGAAGTGCATCCATTGCCCTTTCCAATCTGGAGTCAATATCCCAGCCGCTTACCTGTTCAATTCTATCAGTGAGTTCACCCTGGCGCTCGATCAGAGCATTCATCTCATCGTCATCCATCGGCTCCATAAATTTGAGATTAACCTCTTCGTACTCTTTCAGCAGATCCATTACCTCCCGGACACCCTCTCTTACCACATCAATCACAGTTTTGGAGTCATCAAGCTGCGGTTCCTGCTCCAGATAGCCCACGCTATTGCCCGGAGCAAATACCACTTCACCTTGAGTGGGAATCTCTACACCGGCAATAATTTTCAACACCGTGGATTTGCCGGATCCGTTGAGACCTATGATGCCGATTTTGGCGCCATAGAAAAATGAGAGATAGATGTCCTTGATGATTACTTTATTGTTGTGTGGGAGAATTTTGCTCACCCCATTCATCGAAAAGATGATTTTTTCGTCAGCCATGATATATCAAAAATTTATTATTTCCATATAATTACGTATAACTTTCACCACATTTTCTATGCTGCCGAGTTTGGAGGAATTGAGGCAGAGGTGATAACTTGAGCAATCCCCCCATTTTTTAAAGGTGTAATAGTTGTAATAATCGGCACGTTTACGGTCTCCGTGTTCTATAAGGCGGCGGGCTTCAGATTCGGATATACCTTGTCCTGCGACAATCCTTGCCACTCTGTCCTCCAATGAGGCGCTGATAAAAACAGACAGGCGGCGGGGATGGTCGCGAAGAACATAATCGGCACATCTGCCCACTATGATACAGGATTCCTTTTCTACAATATTCCGCATCATCTCACTCTGAATTTTAAAGAGTTGTTCATCTGAGATGGCATTAAATGCAGAGAAGCTATCATTACCCTGCATTGTAGATCTAAGTCCGAAAAATCGGCCCAGAGGCCTCTTAGCTGCCTTCTCATCCCTTTTTTCGAATAATTCACAGGCAAGTCCGCTCTCTTTCGAGACCTCAAGCAAGAGATTTTTGTCATACATCGGCACGCCGAGCTGTTCGGAGAGCATAGAAGCTGTAGCAAGTCCTCCGCTGCCAATTTGGCGTCCAATAGTTATTACAAAATGTTCCATTTTGAGTTATGAGTATGTAGTGTGTAGTATTGAGTATTGAGTATTGAGTTAAAAGTTGCTAGTTTGGGGTTGGGTGCTAGTTATGGGTTATGGATCTGAATGTTGGTTTTACACCCTAATAATTATTCTTTGTGTCTATAATTGTTTATTTATACATTTTATCTTTGTCATTCAACTATCTTGCCTGCTGATGGCAAATGGCTGTTTGCTATTGTCTTTTGGCTATTAGCGTTGCTTTCTGTAGTGGTCTGAAGGATGGTTTCAGCCCTGAATGTGCGAATTAAAGAAGTTAGCATCAACGCTGCCACCACAGTTGCTATGGCATCTGAGACCGGCATGCTCATCCATACTCCGTCAACTCCGAAAAAACTCGGAAATATTGCAAGGCAGGGTATCAAAAAGAGCAACTGACGTGAAAGAGAGAGGAAAATCGCCTTCCTGGCAAGTCCGAGACTCTGAAAAAAATTGGAAGTCACCATTTGAAATCCCACTATCGGAAAGAGACAGACATCAATTCTTAAACCGCGCATAGCAATCGCCTTAAGTTCAGGATCTCTGGTAAAAAGCGATACCGCAACACCGGGGAAAAACATTCCCACTACAAAACAAAGTGTGGTTATAAGTGTTGCCCAAAATACCGTCAAACGAAAGACCTCAGTCACCCTTGAATAGAGTTTAGCACCATAGTTGTATCCGGCTATGGGCTGCATACCCTGAGTAAATCCCATAACTATCATAATGAAAAGATAAACGATTCGGTTGATTATGCCGTAAGCTCCAATTGCCATATCACCGCCATACTTCCTGAGTTGGTTATTTATCAATATCACTACCAGTGAAGAGGCGATATTCATCAGGAAAGGAGCCAGACCTATCGAAAGTGAACGAAAAGCAATCTTCCAATCTAGGGAGAATTGATCCTTGGAAAAATGGAGCAGTTTCCTTTTATCTGAAAGCATTCTGAAAACCCATACCAGCGACACTGCCTGGGAAAGGACCGTGGCTATTGCCGCACCCTGCATCCCCATATTAAAACCAAAAATGAAAATCGGATCAAGAATGGTGTTGAGTACTACAGTCAAAATGGTGGCCGTCATCGCTTTTTTTGGAAATCCCGACGCCCTGAGTATCGCATTTAGGCCAAAATAGAGGTGTGTAATGATATTGCCGAGAAGAATCACGGTCATATACTCTTTAGCATAAGGAAGAGTCTCATCGCTTGCACCGAAAAAGCGAAGAATCGGATCAAGAAACGAAAGCGAGAAGATGGTAAATAGCACTCCGATGACGACATTGAGGATAAAGACATTTGCAAGCACCTTCTTGGCCATGTCATAGTTGCGCTGTCCCAGCAAAACCGATACGAGAGTAGCTCCACCGACTCCCACAAGAGTGCCGAAAGCTGCCGAAAGGTTCATAAGCGGAAATGTCACTGCCAGACCGGATATGGCGAGAGGTCCCACACCCTGGCCTATAAATATGCTGTCCACCATATTGTAAAGCGAGGAAGCAGTCATGGCTATAATTGCCGGGACTGCATATTGTCTCAGCAATGTGCTAACCTTTTCCGTTCCAAGCTCTACAGGTATCTTCTCTGCCATTAAAATTTGATTTTTCCGTGCAAAGATAAGCATTAAGATTTGAAAAAAATTTGTATATTTGGAATTGAGACAAGATCTCAACCACGGCAAAACGAATAACACATAAATTGTCATTGACAATAGCTAACGGCTAATGGCCAACAGCCAACTGAAACAACCAATACCACATATATACAATGAAACGACTGATAATCCTAGTCAGCACACTGTCGGCGCTGTTGATTTCAGGATCCGTTTCCGCCGGCAAGATGGATGTTCCCCGGATTGAAAAGATCTGGCAGGATAAAGTCATCACCCTTCCCGACCAGTCCGTTCCGGATATTGAGTACTACTTTAACGTCATTTCCACAGCATTTTCGAACGATGTATTACAAATAGCATACAATGTCTATCACGAAATAGAGGTTACTGGTGACCCTACCGGCTATGTAATAATGGACAAACGCAATGGCTATATGCGCGCAGGCGTTTCCGGTGAACAGGAGGGTAATCTCCAGATGTGCTACTGGAAAGTGCCGGATGGCAGACGTATAGTGGGCGTTATCCTAAGAGAGAATGTCAATGTTATCAAGATGTTTTATGAGCATCGCATTGAAGAGCAGATCCTCAAACCGCTTCCCGCACTTGCAGCCTCCATCCCCGATGCAACACGCTACTACATAGAATTGCCTCAAAAGGGCAAATATATCACTGTTTACGTAAGAGGCGAAGAGTATCAGAAAGTCGGCCATCTGGAGTGGGACGGCTTCGGTGGATTTGACCAGCTTGACCTGGTAATGGACAGATGCTATTATAATGAACGTTTCGGATTCACCATCAGGTATCCTTTCAATTTTACCGGTCAAGGGGAACCTGAGAATGGAGATGGACAATTATTCATTTCGGATAGCGGTCTTGCCAGATTCTATGCCTATGGTGGCTACAACAGCACTCTTATGTTCAATCAGACCCTCCGGGAGCATTTTGAGGAAAAATGCGAGGGATTCAGAGAGGCAGGCTATATTATTGACGACACATTAATCTCTGAAGATGAATTTTACATCATCGGCCACAAAGATGATAGCTATATTTACAAGAAAGCCATCATTGTTGACGACATCCAGCTCAATGTTGTAATCACATTTGATTCCGCTATTGCCGATGACTTCCTTATGATGGCACACCAAATAGCGGCTACCTTGATTAAGAGATAGTAAGGAGAGTATGGAGTTCTGAGTGTGGAGTATTGCAAGAGTCAGATGATTAAGTGAGTAGAGTGAGAGTACACGGAGGAATTTTAGAAAAACAAAGGGGGACGATTTTGATATCGTCCCCCTTTTTATTTAGAAAGCCCTAAATAAAGGGTAATCTTTCAACTGTAAACTATTTCAGAGCTAATTCAACTCCCAAAACGCATCACGTAACTCCAAAATTACTCTAAACTCAGAACTTTAAACTCCTAACTATAAACCTTTGCCTCCTCTCGACCTTCCAGAACAGCAAATCCGTTCATTGCCAAAGCAGCCATTTCATCCTCTCCGGGATATATTTTTACGGGAGCAATAAAGTTGACGTATTCTGTCAAATCATCCATCATTCCCTTGCCTTTTGCGATACCACCTGTAATCAGGATTGCATCTACTTTGCCTTTTAGAACGACAGCCATTGCTCCTATCGCTTTGGCAACATTGTAAAGGAATGCATCAGCGATAAACTTGTAGTGTGGATCATCAACCATCTTAAGCTCGACCTCATAAAAATCATTCGTACCGAGATAAGCCACTACTCCACCTCGTCCGCAAATCATCTTCTTAACCTCGTCAGGAGTATATTTACCGGAAAAACAGAGATCTGCAAGCTGCTGAGCAGGCAGAGTGCCGGAACGCTCAGGAGAGAAAGGTCCTTCTCCATTTAAAGCATTATTGACATCAATTACCTTACCCTGATAGTGTGCTCCTACTGAAACGCCTCCGCCAAGATGTGCAATAATAAGATTAAGAGATTCATAAGGTACACCGACTTCGCATGCGTAATGTTTGGCAATAGCTTTATGGTTTAGAGCGTGAAAAATGGAGATACGCTTGAACTCCGGGTGACCGGCGACCCTGGCCAGATCACTAAGCTCGTCCACGACTGCGGGATCGGAAATCAATGCACGACAGCCTGGTATATCGGATGCAATCGAATCGGCAAGGATACCGCCGAGGTTGGAAGCATGCTCGCCACCAACGCATGCACGAAGGTCAGTCAACAATGCCTCATTAACCTCATAAGTACCTGAAGGGATCGGCTTGAGAAGACCTCCGCGACCTACGATAGCACTGAATTCCGATTTATCAATACCATTTTCTGCAAGAGTCTTGAGGATAATCTCCTCACGAAACTTATACTGGTCAATAACCTTTGCATACCTGGCTATCTCCTCTGCAGAGTGTTTTATATTGGTCAAAAAGATCTGCTCACCATCTTCAAAAACGGCAATTTTGGTAGAAGTAGATCCGGGATTAACGGAAAGAATCTTCATATTCAGGAATAATTATGCTGTTAAAGCTGCGAGAGCTATAGAGTTGAGCTTAGTGTAGATACTGTCGGCACGGCTTGAAAGAACGCAAGGGGCCTTTGCACCTGCGACAATTGCGGCCTGCTTAACACCTACGCAAAGTTGTGAGTTAACCTTGTAAAATACGTTAGCTGACTCGATGTTGGGGAACAACAGACAGTCAGCATCACCTGCAACAGTGCTCTCAAGCTTCTTAATATCGGCTGCCTCTTTAGAAATAGCCACGTCAAGTGCGAGAGGGCCATCTACATAACAACCCTTAATCTGACCTCTGTCAGCCATTTTTGCAAGCATTGCAGCTTCAACACATGCAGGCATTCCGTCCAGCATTTGCTCTGTTGCTGCAATAGCTGCAACTTTTGGCTTTTTGATACCGAGTGCCTGAGCTGTCCTAACCAAATAGTTTGTGATAGCAATTTTTTGTTTAAAATCTGGTGCAGGGATTACTGCCATATCACCGAGAACAATGAGTTTATGATAATTGGGGTTCTCAAGTACGGAAACGTGACTCAAAACTGCCTTAGGAGGAAGGAGACCACGCTCTTTATTGAGAATAGCGCGCATATATTTATCAGTGCTGCAAAGACCCTTCATCAGGATGTCAGCCTCACCGGCATTGATCATATCCACAGCCTGTGCAATAGCCTTAAGCTCATCCTTATTGTCTACAATGGTAAAAATTGATGGATTGATGCCCTCAGTCTTGCAAACTGCGTGAATCATATCTGCATCTCCTACTAGTATAGCATCAACAATGCCTTTTTCAACTGCCAAACGGGCAGCATTAATAGTGTGATCGTCAACACCCCAAGCTGCTACAAGGCGTTTTTTGCTTTTTGAGCGCAGCTCTGAAAAAATCTGTTCGAAATTTGTAATCATTGTTTTTCTGGTTTTAATTATTTGTTTTTTACTATATTCATAGTGTCTCGTGCAATCACCAGCTCTTCATTGGTGGTAACAGCAACAACTTTAACTTTTGAAGAAGTGGTTGAAAGGAGAACATCCTTACCTCGTGTGGCCCTGTTAATATCCTTGTCAAAATGGACTCCGAGAAACTCAAGGCCTTCGCATGCCTGCTCACGTGTAACTGAAGAGTTTTCTCCGATACCGCCGGTGAACACAATCATATCAAGTCCGCCCATTGCCGCAGCGTATGAGCCGATATATTTACGGATACCGTAAAAAAGCATCTCCTGAGCAAGTGCAGCATTGGCGTTGCCGCTGCCGGCACCGGACTCAATATCCCTCATGTCAGATGAGATCTGAGAAATACCGAGAAGTCCGCTTTTCTTGTTGAGGAGCGCGTTTATTTCAGAAGTAGTGAGGTTTTCTTTCTCTGCGAGGAATGTAACCACACCTGCATCGAGGGTACCGCTTCTTGTGCCCATCACAAGGCCTTCCATAGGGGTAAATCCCATTGATGTATCGATTGAGCGTCCGTTTTTAACAGCTGTTATAGAGCTACCGTTACCTAAGTGGCAGGTAACGATTTTTGAATTGTTGATATCCATACCTACGAAGTCACAGGCCTTCTGCGCAACAAATTTATGGCTGGTACCGTGGAAACCGTAGCGACGGATTTTATATTTCTGATAGTACTCGTAAGGAATTGCATACATATATGCATAATCGGGCATAGTCTGGTGGAATGATGTATCAAATACAGCCACCTGGGGAATCTCCGGCATAAGAGACTGCACTGCACGTATACCAAGAAGGTTGGCGGGATTATGGAGCGGTGCAAGTTCACAACACTTCTCTATATTGGCTATTGCCTTATCATCAATTGCAGTACTTCTGAAGAAATACTCTCCACCATGAGCTACTCTGTGACCTACAGCGTCAATATCCTTAAGAGATGAGAGAACTCCGAGTTTTTTGTCGGTCAACATTTCAAGCACATAGGAGATTCCGGCTGTATGGTCTGGAACCGGTTTTTCCACAGAATATTTCTCTCTGTCAGGCACCTGGTGGTTAAGAATGCCCATCGTGCCGCCAATACGTTCAACAAGACCTTTGGCTAAAAGTGAATAGTCATTTTCACTCTTCATATCAAGTACTTGATATTTTAAAGAGGAACTGCCGCAATTGAGTACAAGTATTATCATAATAAATCCTTAAGTATAATTTGTTTTGTATATCATGCAAATTTAGTCATAATAGGTGACCTTTCAAAAAATAATTGTAACTTGCATTCCGAAAATAGAGGGAAGGCTTATGTGGAAAGGTAGGACACTTTTTTTCTGCTCGCTCGCCTTTATCGCGGGCGATTTGTTTGGAGGATGGTTGACTCTGCCCCCTCTCCTGTTTTTAATTTTGGCGATAATTAGCGCAGTGTCGGCGCATATTTACAGGAAGAGGCTTCTAATATTGACAACACTTCTGTTGCTTGGGGCTTCATCTCTGCAAATATCGAGGATTCCTGCCTACAGTGAGAGATCTGCAATTGCTCTTACTGCATCCTACCTCAAAGAGAGCTTTTCAAGATCGGTGAGTGAGATTATCAGCGAAGGAGAGGAATTGGCCATAGTACGCGCCTTAACCATTGGCGACAAAGGCGATATCAACAGGGAATTAAGGGAAAATTATCGCAAAAGTGGTGCTATGCACTTACTGGCGCTATCAGGACTTCACGTCGGCATCATCTATAAGATTGTAGAACTGATGCTCTTCTTCATAGGCGGATCGATTACTGCCAGGCGAATCAAAAGTCTCTTCATAGTGATACTGCTGTGGTGTTTTGCCATTGTCACCGGATTAAGTTCCTCTATCTTCAGGGCTGTGCTTATGATTACTATCTACGAGTTTTCCGGTTGGAGATATTCCGACAGGGACGGTCTGACTTCTCTTGCAGCCGGTGCTCTGATAATCACAATTTTCAATCCGGAAGCACCACGTGAAGTGGGGTTTCAGCTCTCATTCTGCGCCGTACTCTCAATCTTTACAATTTATCCGCTGATAAAGAGGCTGATGTACACCCGTATCCGACTTTTGGAGCGTTTATGGAATGGCATCTGCATCAGTATCAGTTGCCAGATGACCACAGGAGTCATAGCCTATTTTTACTTCGGCAGTTTTCCACTCTATTTTCTCCTTACCAACATTATGGCTATACCGCTGACGGCAGTCACACTTTATATGACTGCAACTGCGCTAATTACGAAAAACATACCTTTTGTCGGAACTTTCTCGGCTACGATTTTGCAGTTTACAGTAGGTTTGTTGAATAAAATAGTAGAAATTATAGCAAATTTGTAATAGTTTATATCGATTTATACTAACTTTGCCCATTAAATAACTAAACCTGAGAATATGGGAGGTCTATTCGGAGTAATATCCAAACGCGAATGCGTAAACGAACTTTTTTACGGAACAGATTACCACTCACATCTGGGAACAAAACGTGCCGGTATGGCGGTAATAAACCGCGACGGACTCTTTGCACGCTCTATC
>LSQX01099803.1_pt1 | contig 21880 bp, 17 predicted proteins | sample 654561 | NCBI WGS metagenome assembly LSQX01 (sample SAMN04489861, study PRJNA283612) | anaerobic digester metagenome | isolation source: 4 biogas reactors fed with cattle manure at either 37C or 55C with and... | place: Denmark: Kongens Lyngby | collected 2014
AACAACGCAAAAAATGACCGGGATCCAGATTGGGAAGACTATGAGGGGTATGACCGCCCTTTTCCGTGTGTTATTTACCCTTGATCCACTCTGTCCACTTTGTCCACTGACACTGAATCAATACCCGGAACTAACCCTATCCCCTATCCCCTATCCCCTCGCCCGTCACAAGCCCATTTCAATTCTTCGCATTTCCAGTTCCTGAATACGGTCCCGGCACAGCGCCGCATGTTCAAAGTCCATTTTGTCAGCCGCCGCTTTCATTTCTTTGCGCAATTGGGTAATGGACTTATTGAAATCTCTGTCAGTCACATAGATCTCCGGCGCTTCAGCGGCCTTTGACAGGTCCAGATAATCGCGCTCGCATAAGATGGCCACCGTATCGGGAATGGCCTTCTGGATGGATCGCGCTGTGATCCCGTGCTTTTTATTATAGGCCAGTTGTTTTTTCCGTCGCCGTCCTGTTTCATCAAGAGCCCGCTCCATGGCTCCGGTCATTTTATCGGCATACATGATCACCCGCCCCGACACATTGCGCGCCGCACGGCCACAGGTCTGGATCAGACTCGTTTCAGAGCGCAGATATCCCTCTTTATCGGCATCGAGAATAGCGACGAGGGAGACCTCCGGAATGTCCAGCCCTTCCCGCAGCAGATTGATACCCACGAGAACATCATATTTCCCCTGACGCAGCTGGCGGATGAGTTCTATACGTTCCAGCGTCTCCACATCGGAGTGCATATAGCGGATACGGATACCCAGTTCCCGGTAATATTCCGTGAGGTCTTCCGCCATGCGTTTTGTCAGNNAGGTAATCGGTGAGGTCCTCGGCCATTTTTTTGGTTAAAGTGGTAACCAATACCCGCTCCTGCCTGGCCACCCGCTCATTGATGGCACCGATTAAGTCATCGATCTGACCACGGGTGGGCCGGACAGACAATTCCGGATCCACCAGGCCGGTGGGGCGGTTAATCTGCTCCACCACCTGGTCGCTGTGCTCCAATTCATAGGGTCCGGGGGTAGCGGAAACGTAAATAACCTGACCCAGCCGCTCTTCAAATTCCTCAAAAGTGAGGGGCCTGTTATCCCGGGCACAGGGCAGCCGGAATCCATATTCCACCAGTTTGTCTTTGCGCGATCTGTCGCCGCGGAACATGGCGCCCACCTGCGGAATGGTCATGTGGCTTTCGTCAATCACCAGCAGAAAATCCTCGGGAAAATAACTCAACAGCGTATAGGGCGGTTCTCCGGGCTGACGGCCGTCCATATGACGCGAATAGTTTTCAATCCCTGTACAGTATCCCAGTTCTTCAATCATTTCCAGATCATAGCGCGTGCGCTGATCCAGACGCTGGGCATAGAGTTCCTGCTTTTCCAGGCGCAATTCTTTCAGACGATCCTGCAACTCCAGACGGATGCCCGTGATCGCTTTTTCCAACATCCCTTTTTCCGCCACATAATGGGAACCGGGGAAAATCTCCGCACGACGCAGCTTTCGGATAGTCGCCCCGCGGAGAGGATCTATTTCGGAGAGTCCTTCTATTTCATCGCCGAAAAATTCGATGCGCACGGCACGGTCCGCTTCATAAGACGGGAAGACATCGACAATATCACCACGGACCCGGAAAACGCCCCGATGAAAATCAAAGTCGTTGCGGGAATACTGCATGGTGATCAGGTCTTCAATGAGCTGATCGCGGCCCGGCGTCATCCCCACCTCCAGAGACACTCGCAGCCCCATATAGGCCTGGGGGGTGCCGATTCCGTAGATACAGGACACGCTGGCCACAACAATGCAATCGCGACGGGTCAGGACGGCACGGGTCGCCGCATGGCGCATTTTGTCGATCTCGTCATTGATGGAAGAATCTTTTTCTATATAAGTATCCGTAGTGGGCAGGTAGGCTTCAGGCTGGTAATAGTCGTAATAGCTCACAAAATAATGAACCGCATTATGGGGAAAGAGCGCCTTGAACTCACCATACAACTGAGCGGCCAGTATTTTATTGTGCGCCAGAACGAGTGTGGGCCGTCTTGTGCGGGCCACAACCTGGGCAATGGTGAATGTTTTTCCGGAGCCCGTCACGCCCAGAAGCGTCTGATGAGGCAGCCCTTCCTCTACCCCCGCCACGAGAGCCTCAATCGCTTCGGGCTGATCTCCTGCGGGGGTCAGATCGGTCTGCAGGTCAAACAATCGGGAATCCACCGACTACTCCTCTTTCCGTCGTTCCGTCTTTTTACGGGAGGCCCGTCCCTTGGCGGCCGGTTGCCGTGGAGTACGGGTGGTTTTGGCTTTTTTCCCTTTTTTCCGGACGCCCATATGCATGACTTTATTGACCCCCGGGACCTGGCTCAATACATAGGCCACCTGATCCAGAACGCTTTGTTCCACCACTTCGTATTGAAAATCAAAATGGTTCTTGTTACCGCTGCCCGGCCCGAAATGAGCATTCAAGATTTCTATATTCAGAGGACGGAGGGCATTTGTAATATCAGCAAGCAGGTTGGGCCGGCATTTCGTCACCAGACGCATCTGCGCAATGACAGGAGCTTCACTTTCCCAGGAAACCTTCACAATGCGGGATTTGTCGACGGAGGGGCGCAGAAAATTACCGCAATCAGCGCGATGAATGGAGATGCCTGACGCCAGAGTCACATAGCCGGCGATCTCCTGACCCGGCATGGGGTTACAGCATTTGGCAAACTGCACGGAAATATCCCCCTTGCCGTCAACACGCAGCATCCTGCGGCGCGTCTCTTCGTCCACTTCCCGGATCAGGGGCTGGGTCGGCACACGGGATGTATAAGACATGTGACCGCTCTTCCGATTCGAAGACTTCGCGCCGGCCGGCGGCAAGGCTCCTATCTCACGAAGACGCTGGCGGATGCGCGAACGGGCCCGACCGGTCACAACCACATCGAGCCAGCTGATATGAGGCTCCTGATTCTTGGAGGTCAGAATTTCCACACAATCGCCGTTCTGAAGATTGTAACGGATGGGAACCATTTTATTGTTCACCTTCGCTCCCGTGCAGCGATGGCCGACCTGAGAGTGGATCATATAGGCGAAGTCCAGCGGTGTGGCACCTTCGGGCAGCTCTTTCACCTCGCCCCTGGGAGTCACCACATAAATATAGGGCGTCGCCAGATGATAGACCATATTCGCCATGAGATTTTCCTGGCTTTCATCATCCTGAAGCCAGTCATACATCTTGCGCAGCCACACAAGCCGCTCCGTCAGAAAATCGTTGGGATTGCTTGCCCGCTCTTTATACTGCCAGTGGGCCGCTATGCCTTCACGGGCGATGCGGTCCATCTCCTCCGTGCGGATCTGCACCTCCATCTTCCGGCCATTTTCACGGACGACGGTCGTGTGAAGAGACTGATACATATTGATCTTCGGCCGGGCGATATAATCTTTGAAAGGATAGGCCGGGTCGGGCGACCAGAGCTCGTGCACCACGCCCAGAGCCGTATAACATTCCGTAACGGTCTTCGTGATGATACGGATCCCGTGCACATCGTGGACGTCACTGAATTCTTTGGCCTGACTGGTCATCTTCTGATAGATGCTGTACAGATGTTTGGGACGGCCCGTCACCTTCGCTTCAATATTTTTTCCCTTCAGATGAGGCATGAGGGTATCAATGGTCTCCTGAATATATTGCTTCCGGTCGTCCCGGCGCATATTCAGCTGTCGCGATATCTCTCTGTAGGTACCCGGCATGAGAAAGCGGAAAGAGAGGTCTTCCAATTCCCACTTCCACTCGGACACGCCCATGCGATTGGCCAGAGGCGCATAAATGTTCAAGGTCTCCCGGGCAATACGGAGCTGCGCTTCAGCTTTCAAAAATTCCAGAGTACGCATGTTATGCAGACGATCCGCAAGCTTGAGAAAAAGAACGCGCAGATCTTTGATGGTCGCAATCAGCATTTTGCGGATATTCTGCGCCTGCCGCTGTTCACGGCTCACGGTCTCCCCGGAAAAACTCAGGGTACTGATCTTCGTCATCCCCTCCACCAGATCCCCTATCTCGTCACCCATTTCCGCACGGACACGCTCCACAGGGTGGTGGGTATCTTCCACAACATCATGAAGGAGCCCCGCCGCACAGGTGATATGGTCCTGATCGTATTCCGCAAGAATTGTGGCCACTTCCAGGCCATGCATGATAAAGGGAGCCCCGGAAGCACGGGTCTGACCCTGATGCGCTTCATTCGCAAAACGGTAGGCATGACGCACTACCTCCAGCTGTTCACGGGTACAGCGCCGGCTCAAAACTCTAAGCAATTTTGCAAATGCCTCATGCATGGCTCGTCCCTGTCATAACGCCTCAAAAAGACTTCTGTGCCTGGACTTCACAGTATACCACGTTCAAGCATGAAAATGATGAAAAACTTTTTTCGCACCTCGCCCGCGCCCCTCACTCCTCGCCCCTGTTCAGCTGTCGCGAAATCTCTGTCTATGTACTCAGCATGAGAAATTTAAAAGAGAGCTCTTCCAATTCCTTCTCCCACTCGAATACGCCCATGCAATTGGCCAGAGGCACATAAATATTCAAGGTCTCCCGGGCAATACGGCATTGCGCTTCAGCATTCAAATGTTCCAGCGTACGCATGTTATGCAGACGATCGGCGAACTTGAGAAAAATGATGCGCTGATCTTTCATTGCAGCCACGAGTATTTTGCTGATGGACAGAGTCTCCCGCTCTTCCCGGCTTATGGTCTCCCCGGAAAAACTGAGAGCGCTGACCTTCGTCACTCCTTCCACCAGGTCGCCTATCTCGTCGCCCATTTCCGCACGAACACGCTCCACAGGGTGGTGGGTATCTTCCACAACATCATGAAGGAGCCCCGCCGCACAGGTGATATGATCCAGACCATATTCCGCAAGAATCATAGCCACTTCCAGACCATGAATGATATAAGGCTCTCCTGAAGCACGGGTCTGATCATGATGCGCCTCGTTCGCGAAACGGTAGGCATGACGCACCACCGCCAGCTGATCTTCGGTACAGCGCCCGCTCAATACTTCAAGTAATTTTCCAGGTGCCTCTTGCATGGCTCGTCCCTGTCATAACGCCTCAAAAAGACTTCTGTGCCTATATTTTACAGTATACCACGTTCAAGCATGAAAATGGTGAAAATCTTTTTTCGCAGCCCAAACTCCTCACCACTCTCGCACCTCGCATCTCGTCCCTCGCCCCTCGCAGCTTCCCCGCAGCTCTTTTTGCACTGCAACGGCCCAAGAGCATACAATGACTGTAAATAACTTATAACCCAAAGGGAGAACCTTAATCATGACCGACAAGAAAAAAGTATATGTGGTATCCAACGGCGACTTCCGGATTCCCGCAAACGTGGAAGGATGGCCTCTCCAGAAAAAAACGCTGGGACAAGTCAAGGCCGCTTTGAAAGAACTCGGCTATACGGCCCAAGTACTGCCCAAGTACAACGCAAAAGACAAGCACGGCTTTCTCACCAAGCAGTGTGAGGGAACCGCCGCCTTCGCGAAAATAGACCCCAAAGCACCGGTCATCGTGCTGCTCAATATCTGGGCCTATTCTCATCATGTATGCGGGCCTCTGCAGACCCATGACGGGCCCATCCTGCTCCTCGCCAACTTCGACGGAACCTATCCGGGGCTGGTGGCATTGCTCAACCACTCGGGATCCCTCGACCGGCTCAATGTCAAGCACTCACGCCTCTGGAGCGAGAGCTTCGGCGATGACCCCTACTTCATGAAACACCTGGAAAGATGGCTGAAGACAGGAAAAACAACCCACAGCATGGCCCATATGGTGAGCGACAGCAAACTCAGCATTTCCAAAGAAGCCGAGAAGCTGGGCAAACGACTCGCCGACTCCATCAAGCGCGAACGCCGCATCATGGGTCAGCTTGATCCGGGCTGCATGGGCATGCTCAATGCCGTCATGGATCCCGCCAAACTGGGCGCAGCGGGGATGCCCATCGAATATCTCAACCAGAGTGATCTTCTGGCCGAGATGAAACTGGTGAGCGATGAAGAGGCTCAGGGCTATCTGGACTGGCTCCTGAAAAAAGGAACCACTTTCCATTGGGGCACAAACAAATTCACCGATCTCGTCTATGAACAGGTTCTCACACAGATGAAAATGTATGCGGCCGCCTGCCGCTTCGTCGCGCGCTATGGACTCAGCAGCATCGGCATCCCCTACCAGTACGGGCTCGTACGTTCCGTGCCCGCCTCCGATCTCGTGGAAGGCATGCTCAACAATACCGACAGACCGCCCGTCCGTGATCCTGAAAGCAAAAAGATCGTTTGTCCCGGTCAGCCCATCCCCCATTTCAACGAAGGGGATATCGGCGCAGGTATACCGCAGCTGCTCATGAACGAAATCTTCGCCGCGAAAAAAATGCCTCAGGAAACCACCCTTCACGACGTGCGCTGGGGCCGTGAGTATGAAGGCAAATTCGTCTGGGTATTCCTCATCTCCGGTGGTGCGCCCCCGGCACACTTCGGCGGCTGGAAAAATACACATGTCTACAGACAGCCCTCCGGATACTTCCCCCTCGGCGGCGGTACCTGCTCCGGCGTATCCAAACCGGGCGTCATCACCTGGGCACGCTGCTATGAAGCCTACGGTGAAATGGGCATGGACTGCGGAACAGGTGAAGTCATCGATATGCCTGAAGAAGAAGTTCAGGATCGGCTCAACAAAACCAATCCCCAATGGCCCATCGCCAATGTGTACATGCCCGGCTATGGCAAGAACCAGCTTATGGCCGCCCACATGTCCAACCATATCATCATGGGCTACGGCGACATCCTCCAGGAACTCGTGGCACTCTGCCGCAATCTGGGCATCAAAGTACGGGTCGCCGGCGACGCAGCCAAAGCACTGAAAAAGAAATAATACGCCAAACCTTTACCCTGACCCTTCCGGGCGCATCGATCTCAGCTTTCGATGCGCCCTTTTTTTATTGTGGACTTGGTGCGGGAATCACAGCACAACCGCAGGCAAATCAGCCTTTCTTTTTTTCACCAGGTCAATCACGGAACACTCGGAAAAACACATCTTAACCGAAGAGATGACGCTGACACGAGGTTCCCAGGTAAGTACCCGACGGCTTTATGTCTGTGTCGAGAAGATAGAATAACGTAACGGCGACACACAATACTGAGGAAGGCGGTCATACTGCTTAAAGTCTCCCAATCTGGATGCCGGTCTTTTTTGCGTTGTTTGGGCTGAATACTTCGAAACGGGGTGCCGGGTCGCAAAAAAACCGGCATGACGGCGGGGGTTGGTTCTGGGGCATATAAGGGACTCAAAGGGATCAGTGGTGTCAGGGGGAATCGGTCGGATCGGACGGATCAGTCGGATCGGACGGATGTGGGAGGGGCGGGGGTTGGTCTTGGGGCATATAAGTGACTTGAAGGCATCAATAGTCACGGGGGAGTCGGACGGATCGGACGGATGTGGGAGGGGCGGGGGTATGTCTTGGGATACAAAAGAGACTCCGGGGAGACATAGCTTTTTCCTCTCATTCCTTTCGCGTCCTTTTGCGCTTTTCGCGGTTAAATAAAAAAGTATCATTTGGTTGCGGCTGAGCTGTTTTGTGTTTCTCCGGTTCCGGCGTGATAAGATAAGAATAAGCGGCTGTCCGTTATTGTTGTCAGAATAATAAAGCCGAAGTCTGGAGCATTCATGTCAGAAAAAACGGTTGTCATCATCCCTTGTTACAATGCGGGTCCACGCCTGGAAAAGGTGCTGGATGAGCTGCATGTCTTTACGGGTCCGGTCATTGTCGTGGATGACGGCTCCACTGATGGCGGCACGGACTTTTTAAAAGAGCGGGATATCCAGACAGTGGTGTTTCCGGAGAATCGCGGCAAAGGCCATGCGCTTCTGGCGGGTCTGCGTGCGGCTCTGGCTCTGGAGATGGTAGAGAGAATTCTGCTCATGGACGCTGATGGCCAGCATGATCCGGCTGAGATTGAAGGGTTACTGGCTGCAAGCGAGAAAGAAGAGGCTGATCTGCTCGTAGGGGCGAGACAGATTGACCGGAAATCCATGCCTCTGCGAAGTCATTTCGGCAATATGGTGACGGCGTGGATCAGTGCCCATATTTTCCGCTGTCCTCTTCCGGATACCCAATGCGGTTTTCGTGTTCTTTCCCGTGATTTTGCGGAGCAGTTTGCAGCTTACAGTCAGGGCGGGCGTTATGAAACAGAAATGGAAATGATCCTCTTCGCCCTGCGTCAGGGATCCCGTCTGGCTTCGGCACCTGTGGCAACGGTCTATGAGCCGGGAAACCGCAGTTCCCACTTCCGTAAAATCCAGGACTCTTTCCGTATTTACCGGACTCTGCTCCGGGCCTGGTTTCAATAAGGGGGTCTCAGGCGTCGGCTGCGGGATAATATTTTTCCGCCCATTCAGGGTTGATTCGCGCCTGCAGTTCGAAGGCATCGAGCAGTACCCAGGCGGCCATATTCTCAATGACCGGCACGGCACGGACAACGATGCAGGGATCATGACGGCCCTTCACCTCCACGTCACAGGGTTCTCCGGATATGCGGATGGATCGTTGCTTGGAGGCAATGGAAGCTGTGGGCTTGACAGCGACACGCATGATTACCGGGGTACCGCTGGAGATACCGCCGAGAATACCGCCGTGATGGTTGCTTGTAAAGCCCTGTTCGCTCATGGGATCGTTGGCCTGTGATCCACGGAGGCGCGTGATGGAGAAGCCATCGCCCACTTCCACGCCTTTGATGGCGCCTATGGTCATGATGGCGCTGCAGAGCCGTGCATCGAGTTTTCCGAATACAGGGTCGCCCAGACCCGGGGGCAGGTTGTGAATCTCCAACTGGATAATGCCTCCCAGTGAATCCTTCTGACTGCGGGCATTCAGGATGGCCTCTTCCATGAGGGGAGCCGCATCCACATCGGCACAACGGACGGGATTGTTTTCAATGACGGACAAATCGCATTTATTCGCCTGAATACCGCCAATTTCAATGGAATGCGCCACGATCCGGATATTCATGGATTCCAGAACGGTTCGGGCAAAGGCGCCGGCGGCCACACGACAGGCTGTTTCACGACCGGACTGCCGGCCTCCGCCGCGGTGGTCACGTACTCCGTATTTTTTGTAGAAGGTGAAGTCACCATGGCCGGGCCGGAAGAGGTCTATGAGATTATCATAACTTTTGGAACGCTGATCTTCGTTGCGGATCATCATGGCCAGAGGGGCGCCGGTGGTCAGCCCTTCAAAGACACCGGAGAGCACTTCGACTGTATCCGCTTCCCGACGCTGGGTAACCACTTTGCTCTGACCGGGTCGCCGCCTGTCGAGTTCTTTTTGAATGTCTTCCACATCGAAGGGGATACCCGGTCGCAGGCCGTCGAGTACGACACCAATGGCCCGGCCATGGCTTTCTCCGAAGGTGGTTGCCCGGATGATATCGCCGTAGGTATTGGCCAGATGACGGCGCAGGGCCAGTTCAGATTCAATGTCGTTGGCCAGAATGGCCGCCTTTTCATCCTGATCGGTGCTTGTCGTATCAAAAACGATATCGGCAAAAGGCGTGAGCACTTCTTCACGGAAGCGGCATTGTTCGGCAAAACGTTCAAAGCCATCGTCACCGGCGAAAGCGGGGGGGATCCCTTTGCGTGTGGCCCGCTCCCAGAGGATTTTCGGATCGGCACAAAGGATGACGAGCACATTCCCGGCTCGCAGGAGGCGGCGGGCTTCGGGAGCCATCATGAGTCCGCCACCGGTGATGATGACATGATAGTTCAGTTTTGAGGCTTCTTCAGCGGCCTGAAATTCCAACTCACGGAAGCGTGGTTCACCGTCGGCTACGAAGATATCGCGGCAGCTGCGTCCCTGTCCGTCCAGCGCTTCAATGCGTCTGTCCGTGTCCACCCAGGGCAGTCCGAGGCGTTCGGCAAGCTTGATTCCCAAAGTGGTTTTACCTGCGCCTTTGGCGCCCATAATGACGATATTCATTTACAAATCCTTATTATGGCGTTGCGAGGCCGGGCCCGGAAACTGAGGCTCCCAGTGCCTGCAGGTGCTGGAAGAATTGGGGATAGGTAATGTTCACAGCGGCTGTATCGCGAATGGTAACAGGCCCCCGGGCTGCTGTTGCGGCTATGGCGAGAGCCATGATAATACGGTGGTCGCCGTGCCCTTCAACAACTCCTCCATGCAACACACCGCCCTCAATAATCATTCCATCCTCCAGCTCGCGGATGGAGGCTCCCAGTTTTTCCAATTCCAGACGCATGACATGAATGCGGTCTGTTTCTTTGATCCTGGCCTGAGGTACATTGACCAGGCGAGTTGTTCCCTCAGCCAGACATGCCAGGGCGGCCATCATCGGCAGGGCATCGGGGGTGGCATTCAGATCAAATTCACGCCCCTCCAGTTTCTGACTCGCCACAGTGATACTCTCGGGGGTGAGGGTCAGTGAGGCACCCATTTCCTCCAGACAGAAGACAACGGCTTTGTCGCCCTGGCTGTCTTCCATGTCAAGACCGTCACAGGTAATCTCATTGCCCGGCAAGGCTCCCGCGGCCAGAAAAAAGGTGGCTGAGCTGAAGTCTCCGGGAATGGGACAATTGACAGGGGTATACTGCTGCCCTCCGGGGATATGGAATTCACTCAGATCATCGTTACAGAAGACTGTGACACCCTGTTTGCGAATCCAATCGAGGGTCATGACTACATAAGGTTTTTCATTGAGAAGGGGCACCCCCAGCACGGTGTCTTCCCGGGCCAGAGGGGTATTGAGCAAAAGAGAGCTTACATACTGGCTTGTTTCCGCTTCCAGTATGGCTTCACCTCCCCGGAGCAGTCCGCCAACCACCCAGGGCGCACAGCCATTCCAGCGTGTGGACCAGATCCGGGCACCCAGTGTGGTGAGGGTTTCGGCCAGAGGTATTCCGGGCCGTCGCCGCACCTGTTCATCCCCGGTAAGGACAGCGAATCCTTCCGGGATAAGGGTGGCGCTTCCCATGGCCATACGCATGGTGGTTCCGGAATTGCCTGTATCAACGACGTTCTCGGGTGCAATGGGTTTTCCAGCTGTACCGATAACGCGCCAGCAGGTGGGTTCTGTGGTGATTTGCGCTCCCAGAGCACTGTACACCCTTCTGGCGGACTGGGCATCGTCGGACTCGAGAGGCCGTTGGATGATACTCTCACCGGATGCCAGGGCTGCGATTACAACAGCCCTGATGGTATGAGACTTCGAGGCAGGAATCTGAACCCTGCCTCGAAGTGCAGAAGGTCGAATGGTAACTTCCACGTCTGTTTCTTTCTGCTGTGTGCGACGCTGAAGCCGGTATCCCGGTGTTATGCTCAGATAACGCCGAGTTCCTGCATGTCTTTTTCCAGTTTCCGTTTTTCAGCGGCCGTCAGGTTGCGCTGAGGCGGGCGGACATAACCTGCATCAAAGCCACGGAGCCGCAGGCCTTCCTTGAAAGCGGCCAGGTTCTGACCATATTTGAAAATGCGGGCGGCCCGTTCAAGACGTATCTGTTCCTGCCAGGCTTTTTTCAGGTTCTTTTTCTGAATATTCTCGTATACAGCCGCATAAATTTCGCAGACCACATTGGACAGTCCGGAAACCAGTGCGGGACAACCGGCCAGAATGGCCTGGAAGCCGTAGTCATCAGTACCGCAAATGACGTGGAAGCCGTCAGGGGCATTTCCGATGAGGCGGGTCAGACCGGTCATCACGCCGGAGCTGTCTTTGATACCCACGATGTTTTCTTCTGATTCAGCCAGACGAAGGACGAGTTCGGGGCTGAGCGCATTGCGTGCGCAGGCGGGAATGTTATAAAGAAGGATGGGGAAACCATCAACGGCACGGGCCAGAGATCTGTAATACTGGAAGAGACCTGCGTCGTCATAGGCATAATATCCCGGGGCGACGATGGAGGCTGCGGTGGCGCCCATGTCTCGGGCGTGACGGGTGAGTTCCAGTGTGGTGGCATAGTCCAGACAGCCTGTATGGGCGATGATGGGTGTTTTCTTGGGGGCTGTGCGGATGACTTCTTCCAGCGTTTCTTTGCGCTCTTCGGCTGTCATGAGCAGCCCTTCGCTGGTTGTACCGCAGGGGAAGAGCCCATGGGCTCCCTGTTCAAGCAGCCTGTTTCCGAGGGGACCGAGTTTATCGTAGTCCACATTCTCACCACCTTTTGTAAAAGGCGTCACCATGGCCGCCATGATGCCTCTGATCTTGATCTTCATGGTCATAACAGAATCTCCGTCTATGGTTTTGCCGTGGCTTTCTGCCTCGGCACTGGTTGACTCGCCCGGGTTCTTTTGATTTCCGGTCTTCAAAAATCAAGCGCCTGACTGGATCCGATCCTGCACAGCGCCGAACTGAATCTGACAGATGGCCAGTGCCAGAGCATCGGCCGCATCATCAGGGCGCGGTATTTCGGACAGGTTCAGCAGTCGGCGCACCATTTCCTGCAGCTGTTCCTTGTCGGCCCGACCGTAGCCTGTCACGGCTGTTTTCATTTCAGTCGGACTGAATTCTCCGATGACACAATTCGCATTGGCTGCAGCCAGAAGCAGCACGCCTCGCGCTTGTGCCACCTGAATTCCGGTGGTTACATTCTGCTTGAAGTACAAACGTTCTATGGCTACCGCATCGGGTTTGATCCGTGCGATGAGCTTTTCGGCATCTTGGAAAAGGCTTTGCAGACGCTGGGCCGTCGATTGTTTTGGAGAAGTCCGGATGGCGCCGTGTTCCACATGGCGCAACCGGTTTCCCCGGCCGCTTATCACTCCGAAGCCGGTAATGGCACTTCCCGGGTCAAAGCCGATGACCACCATTTACTCACCCAGCACTTCCGCCATGGCCTCATCGGAGATATCCAGATTGGAAAACACATCCTGCACATCATCGTGCTCTTCAAGTTCTTCAATGAGCCGCAGACAGGAACGCAGTGTGTTTCCGTCGATCTCCATGGTTGTTTTGGGAACCATGGTTGTTTTCACTTCTTCCGCTTTCACGCCCGCGGCTTCCAGTGCTTCGGCTACAACATGAAGTTGATTGAAGGCTGTCTGAATCTCGTAGACATCGCCTTCAGCATCCACGTCTTCGGCACCGGCTTCAATGGCTTTATCAAACATCTCTTCTTCGGAAATGCCTTCTTTGGGGATGACCAGCAGTCCCTGCGGATCGAAGTTCCAGGAGACAGCACCTGTTTCCGCCATGTTACCGCCCATCTTGTTGACCAGATGACGGATCTCGGATACGGTGCGGTTTTTGTTGTCCGTGAGAACATCGACAATGAGCGCCACGCCGCCGGGTGCATAAAGTTCGTAACGGATTTCATCGTAGGTTACGCCGGGAAGTTCACCCGTCCCTTTTTTGATGGCACGGTCCACGTTATCACTGGGCATATTGTGGCCCCGTGCGGTGAGCAACACAGAGCGTAATCGGGGATTTGCAGCAGGGTCTCCGCCGCCCATCCGTGCGGCCACGGTAATTTCTTTGGCCAACTTCGCGAAAATCTTTCCGCGTTTGGCATCCGCCGCCCCTTTTTTGCGCTTGATTGTGCTCCACTTGGAATGACCAGCCATAGGGGAATCTCCTCCATAATAAATCTGATGTCACATTCGCGGGACATATAAAAGTGATTATGATTATATACAGTATAGCACTCCGCAGTGTACAGCCGCAAAGAAATATAAGGTCGGTGTCGTCTTTATGCTTGCAAACATTAGTGTTTAAATTGTTGACAGGACAAATAATTCTTGATATTTCCGGTAATATTTGGTAGGCTATTATGACCTACCGCAGGTGAAATGTTTTTGCCGGCCGAACAGCTGTTGTCCCCGCTGCAGGGCAACTACCGGATGATGACGCATGTATGAATCCTTTTATGGGCTTCGGGAACGTCCTTTTAATCTGACGCCTGATCCGAAATTTCTGTATCTGAGCGAAAAGCACAAAGAGGCTTTCGCTCATTTGCTCTACGGTATCAGAAACCGTAGCGGATTTGTCATGATCAGCGGTGAGATCGGCACGGGCAAAACGACACTGTGCAGAAATCTGCTCAACCAGCTTGACTCCAATACGGAAGTCGCCTTCATCTTCAATCCATTCCTGAGCGCCATTGAGCTGATGAAAAAAATCAATCAGGAATTCGGCATTGAATCCGAAGCGGATACGGTATTGGAACTGACGGAAGAGTTGAACGTTCATCTGCTCCATTCCTCGGCTCTGGGCAAAGATTGTGTGCTGGTCATTGATGAGGCGCAAAATCTTTCTCCCCAGGTTCTTGAGCAGATCCGTCTTTTATCCAATCTTGAAACAGACTCTGAGAAGCTGCTCCAGATCATTCTCATCGGCCAGCCTGAACTGGTGGAAAAACTCTCCCTGAGGGAATTGCGCCAGCTCAACCAGCGCATTACAGCGCGCTACCATTTGAAATCACTGAGCGCTGATGAAACGCTGCAATATGTGGCCTACCGGATTCATGTCGCCGGAGGACGGAAGCGCATCAACTTCACCAAATCCGCTGTGAAGCAGGTGTACAAACTCTCCGGCGGTGTTCCCCGTATGATCAATGCTCTTTGCGATCGTACCCTGCTCATCGGTTATACCAAAGAACAGCATGTGATCTCGGCGAAGCTGGTCAAGCAGGCCGCCAAAGAGATCCGGGGCGAAAAAATTACAGCGCCTAAAGAGGGCGGAGCCAGGTGGCGGCGTTTTCTTCCTTCGCCCATGTTGCTGCTTATTCTTGTTGTGGGAGCGGTGCTGATGCACTATCTTGTGTCGCCGCTGGATCGTTTCGCCCAGGAACTGAGTCTTTTCAACCGCATTTTATCGGGGGAAGAGCACCTTCCCGGCGAAAACGTTGAAGGGGCGGCCGCCTTTACCGGTGGATCGCCAGAAGAAAAACCGATTCAGCAGCCAGTACCTGATGAGCCCCTGCGCCAGGTTCTGAACCGATTGAGCGCTGTGGGCGCCGGAAAAAATGCCCAGTTGCTTGCCCCGGTGCTTGCCGATCTGGATGGGGAAAAGGCCAAGCTGGGTGGTATGGAAACTCTTCTGTCTTTGTGGAACCGCCCGCCGGCAGAAAGCTATCCGGACAGGAGCGACGCAGAGACACTGATTCAGTTTTTTGAAAGCCAGGGGCTGGCTTGTGAGAAATTGCGTTCTTCGCCTGAAGAACTTGCGGCCATCAATCTTCCGGGACTGGTCCGCCTTCATGCCGGAGATACGAGCTGCTGGCTGGGTCTGGTGCGCATGGATCAGGATTCCGTTACGCTGCTGACGGCTGTGAACACACGACTCACCACTCCTTTGAAAGAGTTTGCACTTTATTATGCCCGGGAAGCGCTTTTCCTGTGGAAAGACAGTGATTTGTCCGGACCGGTGCTCAGCCTGGGCCAGCGCGGCTCTCAGGTGGAATCCTTGAAGGAGCGTTTGCGCCTGGCCGGACTTCTCGGCTCAGACAATACGAATGATGTATTTGATCAGGCCACGGAAAAGGCTGTGATTCAAATACAGGAAAAGACCGGACTGAAAGCGGATGGAAAAGCAGGGCGACAGGTGCGCCTGGTTCTGGCCAGTTTCGGTGCTGATACACCCACCCTCCAGGAGCGACAGGCTCTTTCTTCTTCTGCGGCCGATACGCCTTCCGAAGGTGCTTCTGCTGAAAAGCCTGCGATCTCATCATCAGAGTACGGCAAGTCCACAAAAGAGACAGCGGCCCGGAAAACTCCTGCAGCCGGTGAAAAGAAAACAGCAAGTCCGGCGAAGAAAGAAAGCACTGTCCATGAGCCCCGGAATATTCAGTATTCCGCTGAGCAAGCTCTTCCGGATAAAGCGGAGAGCACCAACACGGCTCTCGTGGAAGAAAACCGTGAAGCCCACAGTTCCATGGAAGTGAATCTCTTGCGCCGTCTGGATGCTCCGGCGGAAGAGGAGATACCGGTGACTGAAGAATCTCTTTCTTCTGCTGCAGAGACAGAGAACAGTACCGGGCTCATGGAGGTGAAAGAACTGCCGGAAAGTCCTTTTCCTTTTGTAATGCCCGAAAGTAATTTTGACCGGGATGTCCATGACTCCCTCACTTTGCCCTTGCCGGGAAGTTCACCTCTGCTGCCTGTGGTGCGGGAAAGAGAAAGGGAGGCCCCATGATCCGCCTTAACCAGAAGAAAAAGACGTTGATTTTTTTCAAAGGCGGACCGCCATGAGTTCTATTCTTGATGCCCTGAACAAGCTGGAACAGGAAAAGGCCGCGAAACAGTCGCAACCTGGTGAGTATACGCCGACCCTGTCGCCCGAAGAAGCGGCTCTGGCTCTCATCGGCGAATCCTCCACACCGAAAGATGCACGCAGAAAATCGCTGTGGCTCGCTGTTGTACTGGCATTGTTCGGCGGGTTTGTTCTGGCGATGCTTCCTCTGGGTTATATTGTTCTGACTCAGCGCGGCGGTGAGAAACCGCTGGAAGTGGCCAGTGTCGCCCTGGGCGAAGAGCAGCGCTATCAGGTGCCCGTCAGTATTCCAGCGGAAGAGCCGGCTCCTCCGGCACAGGAAATTGAAAGAGCGCCTGTTGTGACGCCTCCTCCAGCTCCTGAGCCTGAAAAAGTCCGGCCAGCCGTGGTTCCGCCTCAGAAAAAAGAGACACCGGTGGAGACAGTTCCGGAATCCATTCCTCTTCCCGACAGATTTCCCATGGAAGATACTGTGCCGGAGCCGCCGGTTGAGATAAGCGAGTTGCCGCCGGTTTCGCCGGTGGAGTCCGCAGTTGTAACAAGTGTTCCCGTGGTGCCTGCTTCCACGCCGGAGCCTGTGGTTCCCCAGCCTGCTGAGCCTGTTGTGCCACCGGCCGATCCCATTGTCATTGCCCAGACTCCGGAAGAGATTCCTTCGTCGGCCGGCTCTGCTCTTCCCGGCGCACCTTCGGCTAGAACACGGAGCGGTGCCGTCAATGTGGAAAATCTTCCCCGCCTGTCTTCTCAGGAACGGAGCCGATTGGGTCTGGATGGCATACGTCTGAATGTTCTGCGCCCGGCTGATAAAGATCAGCCTGATGCGCTTGCGATAATCAATCTCAAAAAAGTGTATGTGGGCGAAACGATTCCGGGTACCCGCGCCCGTCTCATCGGCGTGGTGTCTTCCGGTATCGGCATCGAAATAGAAAGCGATGGCACGACCAAACAGTTTCGTCTTCCCCGCTGAACCCAGAATTCCATATACAGGGCTGAACCCTGTCAGGAGAGTTTTTGATGAGATACAGTGTTTCACTTTTTGTTCTGTTGTCTGTTCTTTGTCTGGCTGGTTGCGGTGGCGACGGAGTCACGAAGAAGGCCGACAGCGGCGCTCTGGAAATTGCCGTGATTCCCAAGGGGCTGTCGCACCAGTTCTGGCTGGGAGTCAAAGCCGGTGCGGAAGCGGCCGCAGCCGAATGTGGCGCTTCCGTCGTGTGGCAGGGACCGCCCAAAGAAACAGAAATCGCTTTGCAGATCAATATTGTTCAGGACATGATCACCCGCGGTGTCAGTGCCATTGTCATGGCGGCCTGCGATGAGAACGCGTTGGCAACGGTGATCGACCAGGCGGATAAGGCGGGCATCCCCGTCGTGATGGTTGATTCCGGTGTGAAGTCCGACATTCCGAAATGTCTCGTTGCAACGGATAATCTTGAAGGGGCGAAGATGGCGGCCGAGGTTCTGGCCGGCCTTATGGATGGACAGGGGGAGTTGGGTTTGCTTCCTTTCATTTCCGGCGCGGCCACTTCTGAAATCCGTGAGCAGGGCTTCAAAGAGGGCGTGGCGGCATATCCGGAGATGAAAATAGTCACCACCCACTATACTCAAAGTGACGTGAGTACAGCCATGAATGTCACTTCTGACATGCTCACGGCCCATCCTGATCTGGGCGGTATTTTCGCAACCAATGAACCCGGTGCCATCGGAGCGGCCCAGGCCCTTCGTGCAGCCGGTAAAGCGGGTAAAGTGAAGCTGGTGGGTTTTGATTCCACCGAGGAAGAAATCAATGCACTGAAGGAGGGGGTGATCCAGGCGCTTATTGTGCAGGATCCTTTCAAGATGGGCTATGAAGGGGTCAACACGGCTGTGGCCGCCCTGCAGGGTGAGACCGTTCCTTCCCTCATTGATACAGGAGTGACGGTTGTGACCCTGGAAAATCTGGAGAGCGAAGAGGTACAGGCGCTGCTCAATGCCGGGAAATAATTTTTTCTTTTTTGAATTTTAGTGTCAGTGGGGAAAGGTGATAGGTGATAGGGCTGACGACTTTGAGTCGCGCACCTGGGAACGCCAATGTCCCCATTGGCAGACGGCGGGGTTATGTCTTGGGGTAAATAAGAGACTTGGAGGGATCAGTCGTGTCTGGGGAGTCGGTCGGATCGGTCGGATCGGACGGATGTGGGAGGGGCGGGGCTTGGTTCTGGGCATTGCTGCGGGGTAAGTGGACCAAGTGGACAGAGTGGACATGATAAGACTATAGGTCCTTTTGTGCCCATTGTACTTTTTCCGTGTGTGACCTGATTGACCTGGTTAAAAAATCATTCCATTGTACAGCGAGGTTGAAGCAGCTGCAGGAAAGAGACTACTATAAATACAGAAGACAGGTCTTTCCTTTTTTTATGAGCTGAAAGTGTATGACAGACTCCTCCCCTCCCAAAAAGCCATTGTCCGACAGCACAGAAATCATTCTTGAAAGTATTTCTGACGGGGTGTTTACTGTGGATCATGAGTGGCGTGTGACTTCATTCAACCGTGCCGCTGAAGAGATCACAGGGATTCCCCGTGAAGAAGCGCTGGGCAAGCGTTGTTGTGAAGTGTTTCGGGCCAGCACCTGCGAAAGCGAATGTGCCCTGCGCCATACTCTGGATTCAGGCCAGCCCATTATCAATAAATCCGTCTTTATTGTTGATGCCGAAGGGGAGCGTATTCCCATCAGCCTTTCCACGGCATTGCTCAAAGACGAGGCTGGAAAAATCGTAGGCGGTGTGGAGACTTTTCGTGATCTGAGCCTGGAAGAGGAGCTGCGCCGGGAAATAGAGCAGCGCCATGAACTGGGCGACATGATCAGCAGAAGTGCCTCCATGGAAAAACTTTTTCAGATCCTGCCGCAGGTGGCCCGAAGCGATGCAGCCGTGGTGATCGAAGGGGAAACAGGAACCGGAAAAGAACTGCTGGCCCGTGCTGTACATGAACTGAGCAGCCGCCAGGAAGGGCCCTTTCTGGCGGTGAATTGCGGTGCCTTGCCCGATACGCTGTTGGAGTCGGAACTTTTCGGCTATGAGGCCGGAGCTTTCACAGGAGCGGACAAGGATAAACCCGGTCGCTTCGCTCTGGCTGACGGGGGAACACTGTTTCTGGATGAAATCGGAGATATCAGCGCAGCCATGCAGGTGCGTCTGCTCCGTGTGTTGCAGGAAAAAACTTTTGATCCTCTAGGCGCCACCCGCTCTGTCCCCACCAATGTGCGCATCATTGCCGCAACGAATAAACCTCTGGCTGAGCTCGTGGAAGAAGGAAAGTTCCGGCAGGACCTCTATTATCGGATCAATGTGGTGCGTCTGGAACTGCCGCCCTTGCGGGAACGGAAAGAAGATATTCCGATTCTTGTTGAGAGATTCATCAGACAGAACAATCGTACGCGCCAGAACAAAACGGTGGAAGGGATCACGCCGGAAGCCATGAATCTGCTCATGAGCTATGATTATCCCGGCAATATCAGGGAGCTGGAAAACAGCATTGAGCACGCTTTTGTTCTCTGTCAATCTCCCTGGATTGATCAGCCTTGCCTGCCGGAGGCCCTGAGAGAATTTCATCAGACCCGGCTGCAGACGACGCCCATCACTTTGCGCGACAGCGTGGAGGAAGCCGAAGGCCGCGCGATCCTGCAGGCTCTTGAGCAAAGCGGCGGCAACCGTCAGAAAGCGGCTGAGCTTCTGGGCATGCATAAAAGCACCCTTTTCCGCAAGGTCCGTGCTCTGGGCTTGCGTCTTCCTCCTTCAGATGGCCGCCGTAAATCTCCCCGTCCCTGAACTCCCATATCCGTGATATAATCGCCTTGTAAGGTCACAAGTCTCCGACTGATTATCGTGGTGATTGCAAATCGGTCAAGTTGACTCCTTATCACAAACTTCTTGACATAACCCTGGTGGAGGGGTGTTGAGAAGAAAGGATCGAGATGAGAAGGTTTTCTATTGTTGGAGATGGACGGTATCTTGTGGCTGTCTTATATTTGTGCTTAGCGGTCTGTTGTTATTCGCAGGATATTCCGGAGGATACGGTCACAACAGAAAAACTGAAACAGACAGTACTTGCCTGGGCCGATTCCCTGAAGACTTTTTCGGGAGAATATACACTGTCACAGACTACCTATGAATATGATCATGCCACGGAGCAGATGGCGGAAGAAGATTATTTTTCCTGGGAGACTTTTTTGGAAGAATATACACTGTCACAGACTAGCAATGAATATGATCATGCCACGGGTCAGATGGCGGAAGAAAGTTATTCTTCCTGGACAGTTGTTCTTCGACAAGCGCAGGATAATTATTATTTTAAAATAGAAAATAATTCTGACGAGACTTGGAAAAGGAGGGTGGAAACACACACGCGGTACAATGGCGTTCAGAACTACTACTCCCAGCCCGGGTTCGTAAACTGGCCATCCCATGGTGTATCCAACATAACTGATGAGGAAGGCCTGCATTACCCATGGGGTTTTTATCTTATGCCGCGTGAAATATTTGGTGAGAGACAAGACTATTCGCTGAGGGATGTTCTGGCGCAAGGGAGGTCCCGATTCATTACAAAGAATGATCACTATATATTGTCGCACAGTAATCCACAAATCCAGTCTGCTGTGGATATCACCATAAATAAAGATAACTTCATAACAAAAATAGAATGGGTGAGACGGCCCTCTGTCGTGTCTGAAGAACGGTTGATGGCATATTGGGAGGGAGATGTTTTTGATCTTCGGAGAAAACAAACTACCTTGGAATTGAAAGACTATCAACATATCAATGGAGTGTCTTTTCCGGGTTCTGTCATCAAGACCCGGTGGAGGGTTAATGAATCGGCAGTGGTAGAAAGCCTTGATTTATATGAAAATGAGGCTATATCGAAGGATGAACTGGAAGTTCTGCTTCTTACGACTCCCGTGCAAGCCGTTTGTGTGCAATCTTTTTCTCTAACAAATGCAAGCATAAATGAACCGCTTTCAAAAGAAGATTTCGCTATTGATTGGCCGGAGGATGTGCGCATTTTCGATGGGCAGAACATGCCACAACCGGGAGAGAGAATTCCCGACATTCCCGCCGAACGAGGTCTCTGGTTTTACATGGCAATAGCTGGTGTGGTTGGCCTTTGTATTCTTGCCGGCATTGTCTTTTATTACAAAAGATATCTGTGACAAAGGGGCGGGCTGTCCGCCGCACTGATGTGCGGACCCGGAGAAATACTTCTTTAAGCGAAGAAATGGCACTGACACAATGGCTCTTGGAACCACAGATGCACACTGATAAATTAAAGACCTGGGTTGCGCAGCCTGGGAACGCCAATTTCCACATTGGCAGGACACCCGGGAAAAGACCGTGACTCATGTATGCATTTGACGGGATAACAAAGACCCGGAATTTACAAAGGCTTTTATTTTATTCCTGGTTGACAAAAGACCTGTTCCCGCATGACCGTTTACAAAATGTCAATGTCTTAACTCGCTGTCTGCCAATGGGGACATTGGCGCTCCCACGATATACTCATTCTCTTCCGGAAAGTTTTCTGAGTAATAGGTTTGTTGAGAAAAGAGAGATCTCATGCCGCAATCTGGTCTATAACTTCCCCGGATCAGAATACGCTGTCTGCCAATG
>LSQX01250125.1_pt3 | contig 21873 bp, 18 predicted proteins | sample 654561 | NCBI WGS metagenome assembly LSQX01 (sample SAMN04489861, study PRJNA283612) | anaerobic digester metagenome | isolation source: 4 biogas reactors fed with cattle manure at either 37C or 55C with and... | place: Denmark: Kongens Lyngby | collected 2014
CACCAATAGTGGTGAAGAATGATCCAACACTCATGTTTACAAATGCCGGAATGAACCAGTTTAAGGATCAGTTTCTGGGAAATGAACCGGTGAAATATCCGAGGGTGGCAAATACGCAAAAGTGTTTGCGTGTTTCAGGCAAGCATAACGATTTGGAGGAGGTGGGGTTTGATACCTATCACCACACGATGTTTGAAATGCTTGGTAACTGGTCATTTGGTGATTACTTTAAGGAAGAAGCCATTGACTGGGCGTGGGAATTTCTGGTTGACCGCATGGGATTGCCGGCGGAACGGTTTTATGCAACCATTTTTGAAGGCAGCAGTGAGGATAATCTTCAGCGTGATGACGAAGCTGCCGGCTACTGGGCAAAGCATTTGCCCAAAGAACGCATACTCGACGGCAATAAAAAGGATAACTTCTGGGAGATGGGGGACACGGGCCCGTGTGGTCCCTGCTCGGAAATTCATATCGATTTGCGCCCTGAAAGCGAATTGTCTCAGTTGCCGGGTGCAGAGCTGGTGAATAAAGACCATCCGCTTGTAATCGAAATATGGAACCTGGTTTTTATTCAGTTTAACCGGAGAGCCGACGGAAGTCTGCTTGAGCTTCCGGCAAAACATGTGGACACCGGAATGGGATTTGAACGCCTTTGCATGGCATTGCAGGGGGTAACCTCGAATTACGACACCGATATTTTTCAAAATATTATTCACGAAATTGAAAAGCTGAGCGGTTTAAAATATGGGGAAAACGAAGGGTCTGATATTGCCATGCGTGTGGTGGCAGACCATTTGCGGGCAGTTGCCTTTTCAATAGCCGACGGACAGTTGCCTTCAAATAATAAAGCAGGATACGTAATCCGGCGTATTTTGAGACGTGCCGTACGGTACGGCTACACTTTCCTCTCCTTTAAAGAACCTTTTGTTTACCGGCTTGTGGAAGAGCTTAAAAACACTATGGGTGAAGCGTTTCCCGAACTGGAAGCCCAGCAGCAGCTAATCGAAAGAGTGATTAGGGAAGAGGAGGTCTCTTTCCTGCATACACTGTCAACCGGAATAAAACTGCTGGATAATATCGTCTCAAAAGTTCAGAAGGAGAAGAAGGGCATCATATCCGGGAAGGATGTTTTTGTTTTGTATGATACTTATGGTTTTCCGGTTGACCTCACCGCACTTATTGCACGCGAAAGCGGACTTGAAATAGACGAAAAAGGTTTTGAGGCGGAGATGAAAATCCAGAAAGAGCGTTCAAGGAATGCCGCTCAACTCGAAACCGGAGACTGGGTTGAGCTCCGGAAAATTGACCGGACTCTGTTTTTAGGATACGATACCACTGAGGCAGAAGTTCGTATTGCACGTTATCAGAGAGTGATTCGACAAAAAGAGTCATACTATCAGCTGGTGTTCGACCAGACACCGTTTTACGGAGAATCGGGCGGACAGGTCGGTGATTCGGGCTACATCGAGTTTGAAGGAGAGAAAACCTTGATTTTCGATACCCGCAAGGAAAATAATCTTATCGTACATCTTACCAAAAAACTGCCTGAAAATTTGGAGTCGGTTTTTCGTGCGGTAGTGAACAGCGATAAACGGCTAAAAACAGCCAACAATCATACTGCCACCCATTTGCTTCATGCTGCGCTTCGCGAAATTTTAGGAACTCATGTTGAACAAAAGGGGTCTCTGGTAAGTCCTGAGCATCTTCGTTTCGACTTTTCTCATTTCGGAAAAATGAGCGATGAGGAGATTGCACAGACAGAAGCTTTGGTCAATAAAAGAATCAGAGAAAATTCGCCGCAGGAAGAGGAGAGGGAAATGCCATTGCAGCAGGCTAAGGAAATTGGCGCAATGATGCTGTTTGGTGAAAAATACGGAGATTCCGTCCGGGTAATTCGCTTTGGTGAATCTGTCGAGCTGTGTGGCGGAACACACGTAAAGGCTACCGGGCAAATCGGTCTGTTTAAAATTGTATCGGAGAGCGCAATAGCTGCCGGAGTTCGCCGGATTGAAGCAATTACCGGAGAGAGTGCCGAACAGTTTGTAGATGAACAGATTGCTGTTTTGAAAAGCATTAAAAAACTGGTTAAAAGTCCCAATGATGTTATTGGTAGTGTTGAAAGCCTGATTAAGGAAAATAGCGAACTCACCAAAAAAGCCGAATTTTTTGGACGCGAAAGGGTAAAGCAGATAAAAACCGGGCTGAAGAGTAAAATAATCAGTGAAGGTGGAATAAACAGAATAGCTGCCCGGGTTGATGTTGAAGATGCAGGAATGCTGAAAGACCTGGCTTTCAGCTTAAAGGGTGAGGTGGAAAATCTATTTCTTGTTTTGGGGGCTGACATTGACGGGAAGCCCAATCTCACCGTAATGATTTCAGAAAATCTTGTGAAGGAGCGGGCACTCAATGCCGGACAAATTGTTCGCGAAGCAGGGCGCGAGATTGAGGGCGGAGGCGGAGGGCAGCCCTTTTATGCCACAGCCGGTGGAAAAAATGTTGCCGGCATTGAAAAGGCTATTGAAAAAGCACTTTCGTTTATACGCTAATCCAACAATTCGGAAAGCGTTTCGAACAGCTCCTTGTCGCGTTTGTTCTTGGCAACAATTTTTCCGTTTCTGTCAACTATCAAGCTGGAAGGGATGGAATTCACTGCATAGAGTTGTGCAGCGGCATTGTTCCAGTATGCCAGGTCGGAAACATGAAGCCATGTAAGCTTATCGTCATCAATGGCTTTCAGCCAGGCATCGCGATCGCGGTCGAGCGAAACACCGAATACGCCAAATCCTTTCTCTTTATATTGGTTGAATGCAGCTACAATATTTGGGTTTTCGGCTCTGCAGGGCGGACACCATGCTGCCCAGAAATCGAGTAGCGTATATTCGTTTTGTTTATAAACATCGGAAAATTTCACAGGTTTGCCATCGGCGTCGTTCATGGTGAAGTCAGGAGCAATTTTCCCGACAGAAACAGATTTGAGCTTTTCAACTCTTTCCTTCAAAAGCACAATTGAAGGCACTTTTGCCAGCGACGGGTCAAGAGCGGTAATCAGATTGTCTAACTCATCGGGCTCCATCCCGTGCTGAATCCGGCTCAAAAAATAGGGCGCAGCAAAGGAACCCGGATTCTCCTGAACAAATTCCTTTTGAAGGGTATTGGTGCTTTCGTACTTCTCTTCAACCTGCTGCATCAGCGCGGAAGCCTTTTCTTCATTTCCGGAACTGGCTGCCTCGCGTGCCTGCTGGTATAATGACATATATTCTTCCCCAATCTTTTGAATCTGACTGTTGACACGGGTATATTCATCATGGGTCTTGGAGCCGGTTACAACTACCTGTTCCAGTTTATTGGCATCTCCTTTCACGGACATATTTTCATTTTCCACAAAAAGGATGGTCTTTGGCTGCTGACCAAAAACTGACAAATAATAATCTTCCGGAAATTCTGCCTTCCCCTTAAGTACTGCAACTCCGTCAACTATTGCTGCGGTGTCAACCGGTATCCATTGAGAGTTGATTCTTTTTTCCAGTAATATATGTCCCTTTGCTCCTTCAAGATTCACTGTAATTTCAAATCCTTTTTCCTGCCGGCTGCATGCAAAAAGTGCTGCAATTGCCGTGAAAATCATCAGTTTTCTCATTCCTTTTTCCATTAAAGTTTTTCAAAATCAGGCGAAAGATAGAAAATCATTAAAAAACAAAAAAATATAACGTTTGCCGTGTTGGCATTATTAATGATTATTATTTTTACTGTATTAAAAAACTCAACGTTTCAATCAGTGTTGATTGATTTTGAGTTGTTTACAATTCCGGCTTAAGTCTTGGAATCTATTTTACAAGTTTGGAAATTGCTTTAAATCCGGCTGCTTCCGAACTGCGGGTGAGCTCAAACAGGATGGCTTCTGCCGAGGTCATCACAATTTTTTCATGGCGAAAGCGCTCTTTTGCAAGTTCAATACTTCCCGCTTCGCGTGAAGAAACGCAGTCCATGACAACCACCGGATTGTATCCGGATTCTTTCAGGTCAATTGCTGTTTGCAGCACACAAACATGAGATTCAATTCCGCAGATGATGATATTCTTTGCCTGAAGTTCTGCCAGTTTCATTTGCACCGAAGGCTCATCACAGCAGCTGAATGCTCTCTTTTCGATATAGTGCATGTCCGGTAAAATTGCCTGAATCTCCGGAATGGTTTCACCCAGTCCTTTGGTATATTGCTGGGTAGCAACAATAGGCAGGCACAATTCCCTCATCCCCTGAATGAGAATTCGGGTGTTTTTCAGAAATTTTTCCTTTTCCCACATCACAGGATAGAGGCGCTCCTGAATGTCGATAACCAATCCCACACTGTTTTGTCTTGCAATTCTCATAATTAAAAAAATGACAATTTGCTACAAAATTAAACGAAAAATCGGGGTTTTCTAAAAAATCAGGAGCTTCAGCTTTCAGTTTGTAGTTTTTTAAGCGATTGACCGATTTGAATAACTCTTCCATACAGCGATATTATCATCAAAAGAATCAGATTGATAGCTTCCGATTGATAAACATTTGGTATTTTTGTCCGTTATAATCACATCAAATATATCTATTAAAAGCATGAAGATTCACGAATATCAAGCCAGGGATTTATTTAAAAAACATGGAATTCCTGTGCCGGATGGGGTTGTTTGCCATTCGGTTGAAGAAGTTGAGAACAGCATTCCCGATGACGACAAACTGCGAGTGGTTAAAGCGCAGGTTCATGTTGGCGGAAGGGGCAAAGCCGGCGGAGTAAAACTTGCTAAGACAAAAAGCGAAACTGTGCAGTATGCCAAGCAGATTCTGGGCATGAATATTAAAGGGCTGACTGTAGAAAAAGTGCTGGTTGCAGACGCCGTGAATATAGAAAGGGAGTTTTATGTGGGGTTTATCAATGACCGTAATTCCAAATCGGTGATCCTGATGGCAAGCGTTGAGGGCGGAGTGGAAATTGAAGAAGTTGCCCGTAAAACTCCTGAGAAGATTGTTAAACTGCAAATTGACCCGGTATTGGGCATGATGGACTGGCAGGCGCGGCAGGTTGCGCTTAATCTGGTCAGCAGTCCGGGCGAAATGCGCCAGGTAGCAGCTATCCTAATGAAGCTTTACCGTCTCTATGTGGAAACCGATTCTTCACTGGCAGAAATAAACCCGCTGGTGGTTACTCCCGAAAAGCAGGTAGTGGCAATTGACGGGAAAATGAATTTTGACGAAAATGCCCTTTTTCGTCAGCCTGAAATTCTTAAAATGCGTGAAGCAACCGAAGATGAGATGAAAGAAATTGATGCCCAGGAAAAAGGGCTTTCCTACATTAAACTGGATGGCAATATCGGTTGTATGGTTAATGGAGCGGGACTTGCCATGGCAACAATGGATATGATAAAGCTCTATGGCGGTGAGCCGGCAAACTTTCTTGATATTGGCGGTTCATCCAGTCCCCAGAAGGTGATTGAGGCAATGAATATTCTGCTGAGTGACAGCAATGTGGAAGCTGTGATGATTAATATTTTTGGCGGAATCACCCGGTGTGATGACGTGGCGCGCGGACTTGTAACTGCACTGGAAGAGATTAAAACGAAAGTTCCCGTGGTCATTCGCCTGTCGGGAACCAATGCCCGCGAAGGACTGGAAATCATTCGGGAATATGGACTACCCACTGTTTCAACCATGAGCGAAGCTGCTCAAAAAGCCATTGAGTTAAGTAAAAAGAAAAAAAACCAAAAGCAATGAGTATTCTGATAAATAAAGAGACAAAAGTTCTTGTACAGGGAATTACAGGACGTGACGGAGCTTTCCATACAGCAAAAATGAAAGACTATGGTACAAACATCGTAGGTGGAGTTTCTCCAGGGAAAGGGGGAAGCGACGTGGGCGGCATACATGTTTTTGATACTGTTGAAGATGCAGTGAATGCCACTGGCGCCGATGCATCCGTTATTTTTGTTCCGGCTCCCTTTGCCGCCGATGCAATCATTGAAGCCAGCTATGCCGGCGTGAAACTGGTCGTTTGTATCACCGAGGGCATACCGGTTCAGGACATGATGAAAGTATCGCATGTGCTGAAACAAAACGGCACCAATATGATTGGCGCCAATTGTCCCGGACTGATAACACCGGACGAGTGCCTGATAGGTATTCTTCCCGGAATGATTTTCAAAAAGGGAAATATAGGATTGATTTCACGCTCGGGAACGCTCACCTATGAAGTGGTTAACCTGCTCACGGAAAGCGGGCTTGGGCAGTCAACCTGTGTGGGAATAGGCGGCGATCCTGTTTCCGGATTATATTTTATAGACCTGCTGGAAATGTATGAAAACGACCCGGAAACCGATGCTGTTGTGCTCATCGGAGAGATTGGAGGAGATGCCGAAGAGCAGGCTGCCGCATATATCAAGGAAAACATGACCAAGCCGGTGGTTGCATTCATTGCCGGGCAGTCAGCTCCTCCCGGAAAACGCATGGGGCACGCCGGAGCAATTATTTCCAGCGGATCGGGCACGGCAGAAGAAAAAATAAAAGCATTTAGTGAAGCGGGAGTGCCGGTTGCAAACGAGCCCGGAAAAATACCGCAGCTGGTTAAAGAAAAACTGGGAATCTAACCCGGAAATATTTCTGTGCTTTTCAACTGTTTTTTAAAATCCTTGACGCTTTACTTATTTTACGAATAAAAGAGTATTATGAAAAAATTGCCAAAATTCGTTCAGGATGATATGTGGCTTATGCCCTATTCTGAAGCGATAATTAACCGTGTTCAGGCTGCCGCAGAGAAAGAAAAAAAGTTAGTCGGAGAAAGTTCTTTGTATGAATTTGCCGGTGGGTATCTCTATTTTGGGCTGCATAAAACAGAAAATGGCTGGGTTATACGCGAATGGGCACCCAATGCCACTTCTATTTATCTGATAGGAACCTTCAACAATTGGGAAGAACATAAAAACTACGCATTTCATTCTCTTGAAAATGGAATCTGGGAATTGCAGCTTGCCGAAAACGATTTGAAACATGGTGATCTATATGCTCTTTCCATGCACTGGGCGATAGATTATGGCAAACGGGTTCCGGCATGGGCAAATTACGTAACACAGGATCCTGAAACCCACATTTTCAATGCGCAGGTTTGGAATCCGCCAATTCCCTATCAATGGGAAAACAACAATTTTGCAGGAACCATAGAGTCGCCTCTCATCTATGAGGCGCATATCGGCATGTCGGGCGAAGAGGAGAGGGTGCACACCTATAATGAATTTCGTAAGAAAATGCTGCCCAGAATAAAGGATAACGGATACAATACCTTGCAGCTGATGGCTATTCCGGAGCATCCTTACTACGGAAGTTTCGGATACCACGTTTCTGGATTTTTTGCACCCTCTTCAAGGTTTGGAACACCTGATGAGCTGAAGCAGCTGGTTGACGAAGCGCATGGCATGGGAATGGCGGTGATTATGGATATTGTTCATTCACATGCAGTGAAAAATGAGGTGGAAGGGCTTGGTAAATATGATGGTACCCGCTATCAGTTTTTTCACGAAGGCGGAAAAGGCGAACATCCGGCATGGGATTCCTATTGTTTTAATTATGGCAAAAATGAAGTACTTCATTTTTTGCTTTCAAATGTCAGATTCTGGCTTGAAGAATTTCGCTTCGACGGCTTCCGGTTCGACGGAGTAACCAGTATGCTCTATTTCGACCACGGTTTGGGAAAAGCCTTTACCAGCTACGATGACTATTTTGATGCCAATGTGGACACAGATGCAACAACATATTTTACGCTTGCAAACAAACTGATGAAGCAGGTGAAGCCGCATTCTGTTTCAATTGCCGAAGATATGAGCGGAATGCCGGGACTTGCTGTTCCAATATCACACGGCGGAATGGGTTTTGACTACCGCATGGCAATGGGCGTTCCCGACTACTGGATAAAACTCATTAAGGAAAAAAGAGATGAAGAGTGGCAGGTAGGCGACATCTTTTATAATCTCACTTCCAAAAGATTGGACGAAAAGGTGGTGAGCTATGCCGAATCGCACGACCAGGCGCTGGTGGGGGACAAGACCATCATTTTCAGGCTTATCGATAAAGAGATGTATTTCAACATGCGAAAAGATCAGCCAAATTTGATCGTTGACAGAGGTATTGCACTGCATAAAATGATCCGGCTGATTACTGCTACTACCGCCGGAGGCGCCTATCTGAATTTTATGGGAAATGAGTTTGGGCATCCCGAATGGATTGATTTTCCGAGAGAGGGAAACAACTGGTCCTACAAACATTGCCGGAGACTCTGGAGCATTGCCGATGACCCCGAGCTAAAATACCACTGGCTCTATGATTTTGATAAAGAGATGATTCGTTTTATTAACGATCATAAATTGCTTACCGTACCATCGGTGGATTTTGTGTCAGAGAATATTCCGGATAAAGTGCTGGCATACCACCGGGGTCTGTTTTTGTTTGTTTTCAATTTTCACCCAACCCAATCGTTTACCGATTATGGAATTCCGTTAGGCCCCGGAAAATATACCATTGAACTGAATACCGATTCCGGGAAATTTGGAGGCTATGACCGCATTCAGGAAGATATTCCGTACTACACACTCCCCAGTGGCGGGTTAAACAGTCAGCACTACCTGAAACTTTACCTTCCTGCACGAACGGCAGTTGTTCTGAAAAGAGTTGATTTCCCTAAAGTCAGGTAAAAATGAGCGCAAAGTTCCGGACAGAAGTAAGAATTCCTGACTTCAGACGGAAGACAGGATACCGGAGCCCCAGTATGTTTATTGGCTCATGTTTTACTGAAAATATTGGCGGGAAAATGTCTGCACTCAAGTACCCGGTGGATATTAATCCGTTTGGAAATTTGTATAATCCGGTTTCGGTTGCCAGCGGAATCCGTTTTTTGATGCGGAACAAGAAATTTAGCAAATCTGATTTGATAAAACATAACGGGTTGTGGCATAGTTTCTATCATCACAGCCGTTTTTCTTCTGTAAACGCTGACCAATCGCTGGAAACCATAAATGAACGGCTCTGTGCATCACAGGAATTTCTTAAAAATGCAGATTTCCTGTTTGTAACATTTGGAACAGCATGGGTGTATGAATATAAACCTACCGGACAAATCGTATCCAACTGCCATAAAATTCCCGAAAAGGAATTTAGTCGTTATCGGCTGAAAACCGGTAAAATCGTCGAAGAATTCACTGATTTGCTATCTGAACTGCGAAATTTTAATCCCGGTCTGGAAGTTGTTTTTACAGTTAGCCCTATCCGGCACCTGAGAGATGGCGCCGTTGAGAATCAGCGAAGCAAGTCTGTCTTGTTGCTGGCTGTTGATCAGCTTGTTGAGGATTTGGGAGAAGAGCATTGTAGCTATTTTCCGGCTTACGAAATTGTAATGGACGAGCTGAGGGATTACAGGTTTTATGACGAAGATATGACCCATCTTTCCTCTGCTGCCGTGAACCATATCTGGGAGAAGTTTCAGAACTCCCTGATTGAAGAAGAGAGTCTGAAAATTTCAGCGGAGGTAAAAAAAATCATATCAGCAATTGAACATAAACCTTTCAACAGGGTTACAAAAGAACATCTGCGCTTTCTTCAAAAAAGCTTACAAAAAACCTGCTCACTTGAAGCTGAATTTTTGTATATTAATCTCGAATTTGAAAAGGGCTTCTTCTCAAAGCAAATTGCTGATATAGAAAATAGATTAAAAGAATTGGAATCCTGATTATGAGTTACCTGAAATTTGATAAGGAACAGTTGATAAATCTTGAGTATTCACTCAATCGCGAAACTTTAAGATCGAATCGTGGCGGATCATATATTAGTACTACCATTAACGGCTGCAATACGCGAAAATACCATGGGCTGCTGGTTTGTCCGATTAGTAATTTCGGAGGCGAAAAGCATGTGCTTCTTTCATCACTTGATGTTTCTGTCGTTCAGGGAGAAGAGGAATTCAGGCTGGGAATTCACAGATACAAGGGAGGCGTTTATGACCCAAAGGGGCATAAATATATTCAGGACATTGAATTTGCGCAAATTCCCAAAATAACCTATCGCATAGGCAACACTGTTCTGGTTATGGAAAGGGTGCTGGATGAGCATAAAGAAGAGATATTGATCCGTTATACTCTGGAAGAGTCTCCCGAACCGGTTACTTTGCGCTTTCAGCCGTTTTTGGCATTTCGGAATTTTCACAGCCTGAGCAAGGCTAACCTTTTTGTGAACCGAAAGTTCACTCCGTTAAAAAACGGAATCAGTGTCAGGTTATATGAAGGATATCCCGATTTATACATGCAATTCAGCAAAAAGAATGAATTTATTCCTGTTCCGGACTGGTATTATAATATTGAGTACCTGCAAGAGCTGAACCGCGGATACGAATATCTTGAAGATTTATTTGTTCCCGGTTATTTTGAGCTGACTATGAAGCCGGGTGAAATCATCATTTTTTCAGCCGGAACCGGACTTGCGGCTCCTGTTGCATTGAAACAGCGGTTTACCAAGGAGATGAACAAGAGAGTGCAGCGTTACACTTTTCTCAACACATTGAAAAATGCAGCCGATCAGTTTATTTTCAAGAAGGGCACAGAAACCGGCATTATTGCGGGATTTCCCTGGTATGATGGTATAACCCGGCAGACATTCATATCCCTGCCCGGGCTGGTTGCCGGAACCGGCAAAAAGCAGCTTTTCCCGGAGGTGCTGAGCACCTACAGAAAATATTTGAAAAACGGACTCTTCCCGGATAATATTCATAGTAAAGAGCCGTCTTACACCTCTGCCGATTCTTCCCTGTGGTTTATCTGGGCAGTTCAGCAATATGCAAAAACCCAGCGCTCACCCAGAGGCGTGTGGCTGAACTACAGCGTTGCTGTGAAGGAGATTCTTGAAGCATACCGGAAGTCCAAACCGGAGTTTATCCATCTGACAGCTGACAGTCTCATTTATGCAGAAAAGGAAAATAGAGCGCTGACATGGATGGATTCCTACAGCCAAGGGAAACCGGTGGTTCAGCGTGCCGGGCTGGCTGTTGAGGTAAATGCACTCTGGTATAATGCCATTGTTTTTGCTCTGAAAATGGCGAAATTAACCAACGATACGCGGTTTGTAAAGCGATGGGAGAAAATGCCCGGAAAAATTCAGGCGGCATTTTTGAAAACATTTTGGAGCGATTTGCGCGAACATCTCGCAGATGTGGTAAAAGAGGAGGTTGCCGACTGGTCGGTGAGACCCAATATGGTAATTGCTGCCGCACTTGAAAATTCACCTCTATCCCCGCAGCAGAAAATGCATATTCTGGCTCGTGCTGAACAAAAGCTGGTAACAAAACGCGGACTTCGTACCCTTTCACCCAACCATTTAAGGTATGAAGGGGTTGTGGCTGGTTCACAGGACCAGCGTGAAGCAGCGATACACATGGGTGCAGTATTTCCCTGGCTCTTACAGTTTTTTGCTGAAGCCTATCTGGATATTCATGGCAGAAGCGGACTGCCGTATATAAAACAGCTGATCGAAGGATTTGAAGAAACCATAACAGAGCATAGCGTGGGAACACTCTCGGAAATGTATGAGGGCGATCCGCCACACAAAGCTAAAGGCGCAATTTCGCAGGCATGCAATGTGGCAGGCATTATTTATACATTGCATTTAGTACACAATTTAAAATTCTGATTATGAAAGTGTTGATGTTCGGGTGGGAATTTCCACCACATATTTCCGGAGGTTTGGGAACAGCCTGTTACGGGCTTACCAATGGACTTGCAGGCTTGGATGATGTTCGGGTTCTTTTTGTGGTGCCGAAAGCTTTTGGAGACGAAGATCAATCTGTGGTTCAGCTCATTGGAGCAAACAGAGTGCCTGTTTCGCAGAAAGAGTTTATTTTCAGGGAAGAACAGGCAAAAATGGATTATATTGAGGTTCAGTCTGAAATTGTTCCTTATATGAGTGAAGAAGAGTTCTGGGAGCTTAAAAAGCAGAATTTCTCCTCTGAGCCGCGTTTTCTTAAGACCACCGAAGGGTTTTATGTTAATTTCAGCGGCTCTTACGGATCGGGACTGATGGATGAGATAAGAAATTATGCCCTGATAGCAGAGCTTATTGCAGCTCAAAATGATTTTGACGTGATACATGCTCATGACTGGCTGACTTTCCCGGCTGGAATTGCTGCTAAAAGGATAAAAGGGAAACCACTTATAGTCCATGTTCACGCCACCGAATTTGACCGGAGCGGTGAAAATGTAAATCCCAGAATTTATGCCATTGAGCGGCACGGAATGGAGGAAGCCGATAAAATTATTGCCGTAAGCAACTTTACCCGGCAAATAATTATTGAAAAATACGGAATCGCACCGGAGAAAATCACAACAGTTTATAATGCTGTTAATCACGATTCTGGCGAAAAAAAAGCAGAAATCAAAAAAGGCATAAACGAGAAACTGGTCACCTTTTTAGGCAGAATCACCATCCAAAAAGGGCCTGAATATTTTATTGAGGCTGCCTATCTGGTTTTGAAAAAGATGGATAATGTGCGCTTTGTCATGGCTGGCAGCGGCGATAAAATGAATGAGATGATAACCCGGGTTGCCCAGTTGGGAATGGCCGATAAGTTTTACTTCACCGGATTTCTGAAAGGCACCGATGTGGACAGAATGTTTCAGCTGACAGACGTTTTTGTGATGCCTTCGGTTTCAGAACCTTTCGGAATTGTTCCCCTTGAGGCAATGCTTGCCGATGTGCCGGTTATTATTTCAAACCAGTCGGGAGTTTCCGAGATTCTGAACCACGCCATAAAAGTGGATTTTTGGGATACCTACGCTATGGCTGATTCTATCTACGGATTGCTGAATTATCCGGCTTTGTCGGAATTTCTGAAAGAGTCAGGGAAAAAAGAGGTACGTGCGATGAACTGGGAGCAGTCAGCCCGAAAAGTCAGGGAAGTTTATTACAACCTGACAGCTTAATGTTGTAAATCTAAGAGAAATATATGAAGTCGATCTGTTTGTTTTTTCAAGTGCACCAACCGTTCAGGCACCGGCGCTACAGATTTTTTGATATCGGGAATGATCATTATTACTATGACGATTATGCCAATGCAACCAGTGTCAGGGAAATTGTGGATAAATCCTATCTGCCGGCAAACAAATTGTTGCTGAAACTGATTAAAAAGATGGCTGGGAAATTCAGGGTCTCATTTTCTATTACCGGCACAGCTCTGGATCAGTTTGAACTCTACGCTCCCAAAGTCATTGAATCTTTTCAAAAACTTGCAGCGACTTCACATGTGGAGTTTCTCACAGAAACCTATTCACATTCACTCTCTTCATTGAAAAACAGACAAACTTTTGAAAATCAGGTCAGGCTGCACGAAAAGAAGATTTTTGAACTTTTCGGGCAAAAGCCAAAAGTATTCCGAAACACCGAGATGATATACTCAGATGAAATTGGGGCACAGATTTTCCAGATGGGCTACAAGGCAATGCTCACCGAGGGCGCACGCCATGTTTTAGGCTGGAAAAGTCCTAACTTTCTCTATGTCAATGCCCAAAATCCGCGACTCAAAGTGCTGATGCGTAATTTTAAGCTAAGCGATGATCTCGCTTTACGGTTTTCCAATCCCGCCTGGTCGGAATATCCGCTCACTGCCGGCAAGTTTACCGGATGGCTGAATGGGCTTGATGACAGGGAAGAGGTTGTGAACCTGTTTTTAGGATACGACTCATTGGGGAAACGCCATCCCGAAGAAAGCGGAATTTTTGAATTCATGGAACATTGGGTTCCGGATGTGTTAAAACAAAAAAACTTCAAGTTCAGCACTCCGTCTCAGGTAATTGAAGAATTGCAGCCCGTTTCGGTAGTGAGTGTGCCAAATCCAATCTCATGGGTTGATGAGGAGAGAGACCTCACCGCATGGTTGGGTAATGATATGCAAAGAGAAGCCTTCGGGAAACTTTACGACCTGAGTGAGCGTATTTCGCAATGTGTCAATTCAGAACTGCTGAAAGACTGGAATTACCTTCAGTCCAGCGACCATTTTCACTATATGTCCACAAAGTTTTTCTCACACGGCGAATCGGTCAATCATTTTAATCCCTTTGAATCTCCTTTCGAGGCATTTATTAATTACATGAATGTGTTGAGCGATTTTAAATTGCGGCTGAAGGCTGTTGTTCCGGAAAGTAAACTTGAATATGAACTTGCCGGATTGCACAAGCTGGTTGAAGAAAAAGAGAATAGAATAAAGAAGCTGGAAGGAGAATTGCATAGGCTTCAAAAACACAGGGCACAAACAAAATCTGTTAAAAGGAAATAGCGGGATATGTTATTTCAGCACCCTTAAACTTCAAATTAACCATTAAAAAATCGGGCATGTCGTCAGAAAGTCTATTTTTGTGATTTGCTATATTAAAAGTCAACTGAAAGTCAACTGAAAAAAGATGAAGAAAAATGAGAATAAGCAGGTGAAATTGCTTGAAAATGTCCAGCCGGACTGGAAAAGAATTGTTGTTGAATCCGATATACCCCAATCCCTTAATCCACTGCGTGAATTGTCCAAAAACTTATGGTGGGCATGGAATGCAAGAGCTTCTGCTCTGTTTAGTTACATTGACAATGAATTGTGGGAAGAAAATGCACACAATCCGGTTGTGCTGCTCGACGAAGTGAGCTATAAACGCTATAAGGAGCTTTGTGAAGACAGCTATTTCCTTTCGGAAATGGAACAGGTATATAGCGAGTTCCGTCAATATATGAAAGAGAGGGAAAACCCCAATTCTCCAAAAATTGCATATTTCAGCATGGAATACGGATTGCACGATTCCCTGAAAATTTTTTCGGGCGGATTGGGAATGCTTGCCGGAGACTATCTGAAAGAAGCAAGCGACATGAAGGTTAATCTTGTTGCTGTTGGTTTGCTTTATCGCTATGGCTATTTTAAACAAAACCTTAACCTGCACGGTGAGCAAATGACCAGTTATGAATTTCAGGATTTTTCAAAAATCCCGATTCATCCGTTACTTGACGAAAATGGAAATTTTGTGATTATTGATGTGGATTTGCCCGGGCGCAAACTTTATGCCCGTGTTTGGCAGGTCGATGTGGGTGCTGTTAAGCTTTTTCTATTGGATGCCGACATTTCGGAAAATCAGGAACAGGACCGCTCAATCACCCACCATTTGTATGGCGGCGATAACGAAAACCGCTTAAAGCAAGAGATTCTTTTAGGGTTTGGAGGAATAAGAGTTCTGAACAAACTGGGACAATGCTCCGAGCTTTTTCACTGCAATGAAGGGCATTCCGCTTTCATCGGACTCGAGCGTCTGGCAGAACTTATGGAAAATCAAAAACTGAATTTCAGGGAAGCCAAGGAGGTGGTCAGGGCATCAACGGTTTTCACCACTCACACTCCTGTTCCCGCCGGTCACGACTCTTTCCATGACGATATGTTCAGATATTATCTGGAACCCTATTCCCAAAGACTTGGTCTCGACTGGAATGCTTTTATCCGATTAGGAAAAGCAGAAGCCAATGAAGACCACTTCAATATGAGCTATCTGGCTTCAAACCTGTCCCAGGGTATTAACGGCGTAAGTAAGCTTCACGGAGAGGTCAGCAAAGCGGTGCTGAAGTCACTTTACAAAGGATATCTGGAAGAGGAGATCAGTATCGGATATGTAACTAATGGAGTGCACTATTCAACATGGACGGCTCAGGAATGGAAGAAAATTCACAAAGAGTATTTTGGTGAACATTTTCCCCTTAATCAACTCGATTTCGATGTCTGGAAGAATATTTACAACGTTCCGGATAAAAGAATCTGGGAGCTTAAAAATGGCTTGCGCGAAAAGTTAATCAATCATATAAAACAACGTTTTTCAGATAACTGGATAAAGCGCAATGAGAACCCGAAATTGATTTCGGAAGTTTTGTCAAAGCTGAATCCCGAAGCCCTCACCATAGGTTTTGCCCGCCGCTTTGCAACATACAAGCGGGGCTACTTGCTTTTTAGTGATTTGGAAAAATTGTTAAAAATTGTAAATAACCCCAATCGTCCTGTTCAGTTTCTTTTTGCAGGGAAAGCGCATCCGGCAGACAGAGCAGGGCAGGATTTAATAAAACGCATTGTCGAAATTTCTAAGCTGCCCGAGTTCAGAGGAAAAATACTATTCATTCAAAATTATGATATCAATCTTGCCAAAATGATGCTACAGGGAGTTGATGTCTGGTTGAACACACCAACCCGTCCTCTTGAAGCATCCGGCACAAGCGGCATGAAAGGAGTGATGAACGGCACCCTGCACTTTTCCGTTCTGGACGGATGGTGGGTTGAGGGATACCATGAAAATGCCGGATGGGCATTGACTTCTGAACGCACATATGATGTTCATGATTTTCAGGACGAACTGGATGCCGAAACTATCTATTCAATCCTTGAGGATGAAATCATTAAGTCATTCTATGAAAGAAATAACGAAGGGATTCCTGTTGAATGGATTGACATGATTAAAAATACCATCGCTCTGGTTGGTCCCAACTTTACAACAGGGCGCATGATGCAAGATTATATGGACAGATATTACTTGCCTCAGATTGAGCGAAGCAGAAGTATTATCAGTGATAATTATCAAAAAGCCAGGGAGATGGCAGTGTGGAAACAGAAGATTGTTGAAGCATGGGATTCCATTCAGTTGATAAAAACGGAAATCAACGATGGAATTAACAATATTCTGAAAATCGGGAACGAATATCCGCTTCGGGTTGAAATTGACTTGAAAGGACTTGATTGCAATGATGTGGGACTGGAGTTTATTGTAGTAGAATTTGGCGAAAAAAACAATTCACCTTTAATTGTTGAAAAGCTTGAATGTGAAGTGGAAAAACGCGAAGGCACTGTTTGTTGTTTTAAGCTGAATTACAATCCGGAGCATCCGGGTTCATTTAATTACGGAATCAGACTTTATCCGAAAAACCCGGGATTACCGCACAGGCAGGATTTCAAATATGTGAAATGGTTGTAAAATGTGGCAATTATGGTTGTTAACAATCCCGGAAAAAAAATCAAAGAATTTCGCGAATTCAGACAAATCACCCGTGATGACCTGGCGCTAAAAGCCAATCTCGATAAAGCCCAGATGAAAAAAATCGAAGAGATGGGCGTTATGCCCTCGCTGGGTCATTTGATTAAAATATCCCGTGCACTTGGTGTGCGGGTGGGAACATTCCTTGATGACCAGGAATATATCGGGCCCGTGCTGGTTAGAAAAGGAGAGGAGAAATCATTTCTTAGCTTCTCCACCAAAGATGAAACCTCACGCGAACATCTCAACTTCTTTTCCCTGGCTCAGGATAAAACCGGACGACACATGGAGCCCTTTATTGTGGAAATAGAACCTTCCAAAGAATCGGATTACAAACTCTCCTCCCATGAGGGAGAGGAGTTTATCTATGTGCTGGAAGGCAGTGTTGAAATTAACTACGGGAAAGATGTCTATCTTCTCAACAATGGCGACTCAATCTATATCGATTCAGTGGTGCTCCATAATGTACATGCAGCGGGTGATAAGTCTGCAAAAATTTTAGCCGTTGTTTACAGTCCGGTTTAATTTTAAAAAAACTGAAGATTAGAATCAAACTACATGCAGCTTCTCAATTACACCTTAGGGGGAATCCTGGAAAAATGGGACTTTGAAACACCCGGCAAAGAGTTTATCGTTTATCCCGACAGGGACTTGCGGTTCACATACCGTCAGTTTAACAGGCGGGTGGATGCTCTGGCAAAAGGGATGCTCTACATTGGAATTAAACCGGGTGACAAAGTGGGAATTTGGGCAAAAAATGTTCCCGACTGGACAACGGTAATGTTTGCCACTGCCAAAATCGGTGCGGTTCTGGTAACAATCAACACCAACTACAAACTTGCTGAACTGGAATACCTGCTTAAGGATTCCGATATAAGTACCCTTTTTCTTGTTGAGGGATATCGCGACAGCGATTATGTAGGAATGATGTTTCATTTGGTTCCGGAAATGAAGGAACAAGCGAGGGGAGAGCTGAAAAGCAAAGATTTTCCGTTGCTGAAAAATGTTGTTTTTATCGGTCAGCAAAAACACAGGGGAATGTTTAATATTTCAGAATTAATCTTATTGGGAAGCCATGTGGATGACTTTGAACTGGAAAGTATTAAGGAAACGCTGGACTGTCAGGATGTCGTCAACATGCAGTACACATCGGGAACCACAGGTTTTCCTAAAGGTGTGATGCTGACCCATCACAACATTCTGAACAACGGATTTGCAACCGGAGAGTGTATGAATTTCAATTCCGATGAGCGGCTGTTGGTTTGTGTTCCACTGTTTCACTGCTTCGGGTGTGTGCTGGCATTGTGTGCAGTAATTACCCACGGAGCAACAATGGTGCTCACCGAAGATTTTGATCCGCTGATGGTTTTGGCTTCTGTTCAGAAGGAGAAATGCACGGCGCTCTATGGGGTGCCCACCATGTTTATTGCAGAGCTGAATCATCCCATGTTTGACATGTTCGACCTGAGCTCATTGCGAACGGGAATTATGGCCGGTGCGCCCTGTCCCATAGAAACTATGAACCAGGTGATGACCAAAATGAACATGAAAGACATCATTATCGTTTACGGACAAACGGAATCTTCGCCGGGAATAACCGCAACCCGCACCAGTAATTCACCCGAGATAAGGGCAACAACCGTGGGTTTTGAATATCCAAATGTGGAGGTGAAGATTGTTGATCCGGAAACGGGGGTGGAGTGCGGAGTTGAAGAACAGGGAGAAATTTGTTGCCGCGGCTATAACGTGATGCGTGGTTACTATAAAAAGCCGGAAGCTACTCAAAAGGCTATTGACAGTGAAGGCTGGCTTCACACCGGAGACCTTGCCGTTAAAACCAGCGATGGGTTCTATCGAATCACCGGGCGGATTAACGACATGATTATTCGTGGCGGTGAAAATATCTATCCTCGCGAAATTGAGAATTTCCTATACAGAATGCCGCAGATTAAGGAAGTTGAAGTTGCAGGAATTACCAGTCCGAAATATGGGGAGGCAGTTGGTGCTTTCATAAAGGTAAAGGAGGATCAGACACTCACCGAAGCAGAGGTTACTGATTTTTGCCGGGGAAATATTTCCCGCTATAAAATTCCGAAATATGTTTTTTTCGTCGATGATTTTCCAATGACCGCAAGCGGAAAAATTCAGAAATATAAATTAAGCCGCTTAGGTAAAAAGTGGTGTGATGAAGCAGGAATTGAAATTATTTAAACCTTCAGGATTATGACAAAATATAAACGGATTCTTCTAAAACTGAGCGGCGAATCGCTGGTGGGTGAGCAAAATTATGGCATTGATGAAAACCGCCTGCAGGAATATGCAGAACAGATCTTAGAAATTGTACGGATGGGTGTTCAGGTTGGTATCGTCATTGGCGGTGGAAATATCTTTCGTGGACTGAGTGGTACAGGCAGAGGATTTGACAGAGTGAAAGGCGATCAGATGGGAATGCTTGCCACTGTGATTAACAGTCTGGCTTTGAGTTCATCCTTAGAAGCTCTTGGTGTGAAATCCCGCGTTTTTACAGCAATTCGCATGGAGCCGGTGGGTGAATACTATTCAAAACAAAAAGCGATTGATGCGCTTGAAAAAGGTGAAGTGGTCATAATTTCCGGGGGAACCGGAAATCCCTACTTTACAACCGACACAGCAAGCGCTTTGCGGGCAGTGGAAATTGAAGCGGAAATCATGATGAAAGGTACGCGCGTAGATGGTGTTTACACTTCCGACCCTGAAAAAAATCCCGATGCTGTCAAATTTGAAAAGATAAGTTTTGATGAGGTTTATGCCAAAAATCTGAGGATAATGGACCTTACCGCAACTGCCTTATGCAAGGAGAATTTGCTCCATGTACTGGTTTTCAATATGGATAAACCGGGAAATTTGAAAAAAATTATTTCGGGCGAAAACATCGGAACCATTGTGCATCCCTGAAGTTTTCCGGCTAAAATAAAAGACAAAAAATTTTAAAAATTTTCACTGTTATCATATTTTTTCTATATTTGCTTGCTTTCAGCAACCAAATAGATTACTTGACCAATGGAAGAGGAGGTTTTTTTTGTTTTAGAAAATTGCAGGGAAAAGATGGAGGGAGCAATTAAGCATCTCGAGAGAGAGCTGCTTCATATCCGTGCTGGAAAAGCGTCACCTGTTATGTTAGACAAAGTGTTTGTCGATTATTACGGAACATCTACTCCGCTCAATCAGGTTTCAAATATCGGAACACCCGACGCACGCACCATTTCTGTTCAGCCGTGGGAAAAGAGTATGATTCCGGTTATAGAGAAAGCCATTCTGGCTGCCAATCTGGGATTCAACCCCGACAATAACGGTGAAATCATTCGCATTAATATTCCCGTTTTGACTGAAGAGAGGAGAAAGCAACTGGTGAAACAGGTGAGCCAGGTGGGCGAAAATGCCAAAGTGAGTATCCGGGCAGCCAGAAAAGATGCCAATGACAGTCTGAGAAAATTACAAAAAGATGGTTTGTCGGAGGATATTCAGAAAAACACTGAAAATGAAGTCCAGATATTTACTGACGATTTTGTGAAAAAAGTTGATGCCCTTGTTGAGGCTAAGGAAAAAGATATTATGACCATATAATTATTTAGTTTTCTGTTTTCTGAACATTGTTTAATTGTTTTCATGGCTAAAAGGCAGCTTGCAAAAGCTGCCTTTTTCAATTCCCATTCAACGTGATGCTTCCCGGGCAATGATTGCCCTTTTGATGTCAATACCCCAGCGATAACCGCCCATTTTCCCGTCTGTACGAATAACCCTGTGGCAGGGAATTATGAAAGCAACGGGATTTTGCCCCACTGCTGTACCCACTGCCCGGGATGCACCGGGATTGCCAATTTTACGGGCAATATCTCCGTATGTAGTCAGTCTGCCTGTTGGGATTTTGAGCAATTCATTCCACACAATAAGCTGAAATGGTGTCGCTTTCAGATGCAGTTTTATTTGAAAAGTCTCTTTTGGGCCTTGTTTAAATGTTCTGCGAACTCCATCAAAATGAGGGGATTGCTGTCGCATGTATTTTGCCTTTGGAAAATACTGAAGCAGTTCTCTTTTTAGCTCTTCTTCACTTTTGCCAAAAGCCAGAAAGCAGACTCCTTTCCCGGTGGCTGCAACAATAGAAAGCCCGAAAGGATAAGTCTGAAATTCATATGCAACTGAGAGGAGCTCTCCTCCGTTCTCAATCTCCTCTGGTGTCATCTTCTCAATGACCACAGAAAACTCATTCTCTTTTATTAAGTCAGACATATTGTGTTTTTCTATCGTGTCTGTTGTGGTTTGTTCTTTTTTTGAACCACATCAGGCACACAAGGCACACAGTTTTTTATTTTTTCTTCTTTTTCAATAAGAAAAAAACAACTGCAGCAACCACAACCACTGCAACAATAATAATAATCAGCGTGCTGTTGCCGGAGCTGCTGCTTTGTGTTCCTTCTGCCAACAGATCCATCTCCATATAGGAGCTGTCCTGCACCCCCAGATTGTCAATGTAAGTTCCCTGATCCTGTGCTGCAGCAATAAAGGGGAGACTTAAAATTCCGCCAACGAGAGTTGCAATAAAATTTTTCAATGTTTTCATTTTTCTAATTTTTAAATTTTACTTGTTTGTTTTGTTCAATATTTCTTTCACGTCTTTATAGAGTTGTTCCGCAGGTAGATATCGCGGATTTATTTCAAAAAGTTCATTCAGTTTCCGGAATGATTCTTCGTAATTCTCGAACATATAAAAATACTTTGCTTCAAGCAAATATAACGGTTCGTAGCG
>LSQX01278055.1_pt1 | contig 21865 bp, 15 predicted proteins | sample 654561 | NCBI WGS metagenome assembly LSQX01 (sample SAMN04489861, study PRJNA283612) | anaerobic digester metagenome | isolation source: 4 biogas reactors fed with cattle manure at either 37C or 55C with and... | place: Denmark: Kongens Lyngby | collected 2014
TTTCGCCGGCAGGGCTTGAACCTTTTACGCATCTATTTTCGGCAGGGACGAAAATAGGCGTTATAAATAAGACTTTTGAAAAGCGGCGAAGCCGTCTTTTCAAGCCCTGTTATCCGCACCAAAAAATAGAGGTAGGGACTTACATATCCCTATTTTGTTAATATGTTTCATTGACAGGGCTTGAACCTTTTACGCATCTATTTTCGACAGGGGTGAAAATAGGCGTTATAAATAAGACATTTGAAAAGCGGCGAAGCCGTCTTTTCAAGCCCTGTTATCCGCACCAATAAAAATTAAAGGTAGGGGCTAACCTACCTTTTATTAAATGAGTGCTTAATGCGGAAATTGTCAGCGGTTTAATATATAAACTCTAATCTTCAAATATTTCATTAAGCGGGATCATAACGAAATCGCGTTCGTACATACGCGGGTGGGGGAGAGTCAGTTCAGGGGTGTTGATTTTTTCATTTTCGTATAAAAGCAGATCAAGGTCGATAATTCTCGGCCCATTTTTTATTTGCCGAATTCTGCCCATAGCGGCTTCAATACCGAGACAAACACCCAAGAGAGCGTGGGGAGAAAGTTCGGTTTCAACCTCACAGCAGGCGTTAAGAAACATATTCTGATTAAGATAGCCGACCGGCTCCGTTTCGTGTATATTCGATATTTTCGTCACTTTAACATCGGGGACGAGATTTAGAGCAACCAGAGCATCTTCAATATTCTTTCTCCTGTCTCCGATATTGGTGCCTAACGCAATATAAGCCTTCATCTTTCCCTTTCAATCACTACCGCAACATAAGCAAAATCCGCAGAAATCGGTGCTTCGGGTTTCTTTACCGTGACGGATACTGCGGTAATTTTATCAAATTCATCCATAATCGCATCGGCAACCGCTCCGCCCGCTTTTTCAATCAAATCATATTTATCCTGCGTAAAAACCAAACGAGCAGTCTTGATAATTTTTGCGTAACTAACCGTATCATTAAGGTCATCGGTATTTGATGCAGTCGTTAAATCAACATCTGCGACAATATCGAGAATGAAGTTTTGCCCGTCAATTTTTTCTTCGGGATTTACACCGTGATATGCAAATAATTTCAAATCTTTAACTATGATTTTACCCATTATAATACCTCAAATCGTCAAAGATTTTCGCCATACGAACGGCATTTTTTACATCATGCACACGAATCATGTCTCCGCCGCCCATAAGTGATGCAACAATAGAATATTCATCCCTCTTTTCGGGTTCGGCAATTTTTGAAATATCGCCGATAAATCTTTTTCGGGAAAGTGCGACAAGATAGGCAATATCCTCTCGTTTAAGTTGTTTTCCCGCATTTAAGACCTGCATATTTTCTGCGGTATTCTTCCCAAATCCCAAGCCGGGATCAAGGCAGATTTGTGTGCGTTTAAGACCGACATTATCTGCGGCACTTATAGCCTGTTCAAAAAACTTGTCAACATCCGCCACAACGCCCAAAGGATAGTCGGGGATGTTTTCGGCAAGTCCTCTTGCATGCATAAAAATATATCCCGCATCATATTCACGAATGAGATTGAGCATATCATTATTTATCTCACCACTGACATCGTTAATTATCGCCGCTCCGTATTCAAGGGAAACCCTTGCTGTTTTGACATTAAAAGTGTCAACCGATATGGGATATTTTTCAAAATAAGATTTTTCTCGTAAATATTCAAAAACAGGCACAAGACGGCTTATTTCCTCGTCCTCGTCAATTCTTTTTGAATTCGGTCTGGTTGACATTGCACCGATGTCGATAATATCCACTCCGTCGTTTATCATTTCAGCAATATGCTTTATCGCTAAATCCAAATCAAAATATCTCCCGCCGTCCGAAAAGGAGTCGGGAGTTATATTAAGTATGCCCATAATGTAGGTCTTTTTGCCGAGCGGCAATTCAAAATTTCTTGCTGTAAACTTACTCATATCTTAATCCCCATAAGTTCCAATGCGGCTTTTGCTGCCATCTGTTCACTCTTTTTTTTACTTGAACCTGTGCCTTTTGAGATGGGATTGTTGTTAAGATGCACCTCGACTTCAAAAGTTCTCTCGTGAGCGGGTCCGTATTCCGCCACATTGACATATTCAAGCCGTTCACCCGGAGTTTGTTGAACAACCTCTTGCAAAAGCGTTTTGTAATCAACAAATTCGTCTTCTTTAATTCCTTCAATATTGACAAATCTAAGTACGAATTTCTTGGCAGGCTCCATTCCTCCGTCAAGATATATTGCCGCAATTATCGCCTCAAATGCATTGGACAAAATTGACGATCTGTCCGCTCCGCCGCTTGCCAATTCCCCTTTACCTAATCTTATAAATTTGCCAAGCTCCAACTGTCTTGCAAAGTCGGCAAGAGATTTTTCGCATACTTCGGAGGCTCTCAAGCGGGATAATTTACCCTCTTGCGACTTTTCGAACTTCTTAAATAAGTATTCAGCAGAAATAAAGCCAAGTAACGAGTCGCCCAAAAATTCCAAACGCTCGTTATCTATTTCCAAATTGTTTTCGTTTTTATAGGAAGAATGAGTTAAGGCATTGATAAGAAGTTGCTTGTTTTTAAAAGAATAGCCTATCTTATCTTCAAGCTCAATCATTATTATCCTCACCTTGACTTAAATAAGCCTCAATATCGGCAATAACACCGGTTTCTGCAAAATATTTTGCCTGCATAATTGCATTCTTTATTGCAACAGCATCACTTGAACCGTGTGCTTTAATTACAGGCTTTTTAAGTCCCAAAAGCGGAGCACCGCCGTATTGTTTATAGTCCATTTTTGCCTTGAAAGCACCGACCTCATTCTTGACAAGCAAAGCACCGATTTTCGTAATTGCATTTTTTAAGAATATCCCCTTGATATTCTTCATCAAAGCTCCGGCAACACCTTCATACATTTTAAGGATAATATTTCCGGTAAAACCGTCTGCGACAACCACGTCCGCTGCACCCATCGGAATATCACGAGCCTCAATATTTCCGATAAAATTATAGTCGGACTGCGCTTTCATAAGCTGATAACTTTCAGTATAAAGTTGGGGACCCTTAGTTTCTTCAACACCGATATTGGCAAGTGCAACACGAGGCTTGGATACTCCCAAAACCCGCTTCATATAAATATGTCCCATTAGACCAAACTGCACCATTGATGTTGTCGTCAAATCAAGATTTGCACCACTGTCAAGAAGCATAACGGGAGAATCGTTTGACGGCAATACGGTGGCAATTGCGGCTCTTTTAATACCGCGAATGCGACGGACAATAAGATTTCCGCCGACAACCAAGGCACCGGTACTGCCCGCAGAGACAAAAGCATCACCATGTCCGTCCGTTAATGCCACCAAACCAACTGACATTGAACTGTCGGTCATTCCTTTGACCACCTTTGTCGGGTCATCATCAACCGCAATAACGGTCGGGGCATGTAAAATTTCTATTGCGGAAATATCAAGCCCGTTTTCAGTGGCACAAGCACGAATTTTCTCCTCGTCGCCGACTAAAATAATTTCAACACCGTTTTCCTTCGACGCGTCAACAGAGCCTTTAATAATTTCAAGCGGAGCATTATCTCCGCCGAAAGCATCGACAATTATTTTCATAAAATCACCTTTGTTAAATAATCCAGACTTCTCTTTGCAATTTGTTCGTAACGCTCTTTTTTATCCCGAATTTTCTCAGAAAGCGGGGGCAAAAGTCCCATTGCCGCACCCATAGGCTGAAAATCTTTTATATCCGGATCGGAAATATAATTTGCCAACGCACCCATCATTGTGATATTTTCAAGTTTGAGTTTGGGCGTATTGTTAAGCATTGCGGCGGCGTTATATCCTGCCATAATTCCCGATGCAGCAGATTCCATATAACCTTCAACACCGGTTATCTGACCTGCAAAAAAGAGATTCGGTTTTGTTCTGAATGAAAAATCGTTGTTAAGCAAGCGGGGTGAGTCGATAAAAGTATTTCTGTGCATTACGCCATAGCGTACAAACTCGGCATTTTCAAGACCGGAAATCATGGAAAACACTCTTTTCTGTTCGGCAAATTTCAGATTTGTCTGAAAGCCGACCATATTGTACATCGTGCCTTCTTTATTCTCTTTCCGAAGTTGAAGCACTGCCCAGGGTCTGTGACCGGTATTCGGATCACGCAGTCCGACGGGTTTCATCGGTCCAAATCTTATGGCATCCCTTCCGCGTGACGCAAGGACTTCAATGGGCATACAGCCCTCATATACTCCCTTTTGCTTATCAATGTCGTGCAAATCGGCACTTTCGGCATTTATGAGTGCATCATGAAAAGCATCATATTCCGCCTTATTCATCGGACAATTTATATAATCATCCTCACCGCCTCGGTCGTACCGCGATTGAGTAAATGCTTTTGTCATATCAATGCTGTCAAAAGTAATAATCGGAGCGGCAGCATCAAAGAAACTCAGAAATTCCTTTCCGCAAAGTTTTCCGATTTCTTCGGCAAGAGCAGAACTTACGAGCGGACCGGCTGCAATAATAACCGCGTCTGCATCGGGAATTTTCGTTACTTCCTCGCGGATAACCGTGATGTTTTCATCCGCTTCAATTCTTTCTGTAACAAGTCTAGCAAATTCATCTCGATTTACGGCAAGTGCACCGCCTGCGGGAACTTTTGAAAGTTTTGCACATTCAAGAGTCAAAGAGCCGAAATATTCCATCTCGGCTTTTAATAATCCTGCGGCAGAGCCAATGCGTTCTGCTTTCAATGAGTTTGAACAAACAAGTTCGGCTAAGTCAGCATTTTTATGTGCTGCGGAAAATTTTGTCGGTTTCATCTCATAGAGAGTAACTTTTATTCCCGCTTTTGAAAGTTGTCGTGCAGCCTCAACACCTGCTAAACCGCCGCCGATTACTATCGCATTTTTATTTTTCTTCATTTTTCTTGCTGCGTTTTTTTACTTCATAATTGCAGCCTTCAAACAAGCATTTTACCGTGCCACTGCGATTTTTGAATAACGAATGTCCGCATTCCGGACAGTTTTCACCGGTCGGCACATCCCAAGTCATAAAATTACAGTTCGGATAATTTGAACATCCGTAGAAAACATATTTTCCTTTTGCTTTTTTGGAAATGACATTGCCGCCACATACGGGGCATGTTGCACCTGTCTCCTTGACAAAAGGCATGGTGGTCTTGCAAGTAGGATAATTCGGACAAGCAATGAATTTGCCGAAACGTCCCACTTTAATGATCATAAGTTGCCCACAATTCGGACACGGAATATCCGTCTTATCTTCTTCAAGCTGAATTTTGACACCCTTCATTGTTTCCTTTGCCTTATCGAGAGTGGCGGAAAAATCGTCATAGAAAGTGTGAAGCATTTTGATATAATCCAATTGACCGACTTCAACTTTATCCAAATCACTTTCCATACCCGCAGTAAATTTAGTATTTACAATTTTCGGAAATTTTTCTTCGAGAACTTTGGTTGTTACAAATCCAAGCTCCGTCGGTTTAAGTGATTTTGCCTCAAAAACAACATATTCTCTGTCGATGATAGTTGAAATAATCGATGCATAAGTTGATGGTCTGCCGACGCCCGTTTCTTCAAGCGTTTTTATCAAAGAGGCTTCCGTATATCTTGCAGGAGGTTGAGTGAAATGCTGATTTGGAACAATCTCCTTGACCTTTACCGTATCACCCACACTTACCGTCGGGAGAGCGGTTTCATCCTCTTCGTCGGCAACCTCATAGACTTTCGTAAAACCGTCAAATTTTACGCTGTATCCCGTTGCACTGAAAGCAACATATTTCTCTCCGTTATATTGTGCGTCAACCGTGCCGACTGCATGAATTTCAATCTTCTGAGTGTTCTGAATACAATTAGCCATTAAACTTGCAATAAATCTGTTCCAGATAAGCTTGTATAACTTATATTGATCTGTTGTAAGCGATGCTCTTGCCTTTTCGGGAGTTAATTCTACGGTAGTCGGGCGAATTGCTTCATGACCGTCTTGTGCGTTTGCCTTCATCTTAAATACACGGGGTTTTTCAGGAAGATAATTTTTTCCGTAATTTGCTTCAATAAATGAATTGCCTGCTTTTCTTGACTCGTCGGAAATACGAGTGGAGTCAGTACGCATATATGTAATCAGACCGATTGAGCCATAACCTTCCACATCGACACCTTCGTAAAGTTCCTGAGCAATACGCATTGTGCGTTTTGATGTAAAATTGAGCTTATGCGATGCATCCTGCTGTAAAGTGGAAGTAATATACGGTGCGAAAGGTTGTTTTGTTCTCGTACCGTTCTTTACGCTTGCAATATTGTAAACAGCACCGTCAAGCCTGTCCATGTATTTGTTCGTGGTTGTCTCATCGGTAAGTTTGATTTTCCCTGTTTCGTCTCCGATAAAAGATGCTTTGAATACCTTTCTTGAGGCGGTAAATTTCGCATCAATTGTCCAATATTCTTCGGGGACAAAGGCGTTAATTTCATTTTCGCGGTCAACGATAAGTTTTGTGGCAACACTCTGAACACGACCAGCGGACAGACCTTTTCTTATCTTGCTTGACAAAAACGGACTTAGCTGATAACCGACAATACGGTCTAATATGCGTCTTGCCTGCTGAGCATTTACCAAGTCAATATCAATCTTTGACGGATTTGCAATTTCATTTTTAACACTCGTCTTGTTGATTTCATTAAATTTTACACGCTCAACCGTATCAATATTCAAATTCAGCAAAGTCGCAAGATGCCAAGAAATTGCCTCTCCCTCGCGGTCGGGGTCTGTTCCCAAATACACCTTATCCGCTTTTTTGGCAGCTTGACGCAATTCTTCGATAACCTTTTCCTTACCCTTGATTGAGGTATACTGTGGCTCAAAATCCTTTTTAACATCAACTGAGAGTTTTGACGGATATAAATCTCGTACATGTCCCATAGATGCTTTTACCACAAAGTCAGAACCTAAATATTTTCCGATTGTTTTCGCTTTGGCAGGCGACTCGACTATAAGTAAATTTGACATTTTTTCTTCCTTATGCTTTTATATATCTCTTTCCCGCAAGCGTTTTTGCACCGCCGCAGATTTCAATATCGGTCAGTGCCACCAAGACATCGGTAGCATCCATACCCGATTCAATCACTATTTCATCAACCGATTTCGGAGTATCAGCCAAGAAACCGTAAACACGAACACTGACATCATCCGACAAAAGTGACGTGTCAAACGGCTCTTTTTCGGGTGTTTTCAGTTTAATTCTGACTTCAACCTTTTTCGGTTTTCCGGGAGGAGGAATCTTCATTGTCGGGTCATATTCATCATTCAACGAATCAAGATTGATTAAGTCGGGATACTCGTGAGCATAAACATTTAATATGCTCTCTTTAGAAATGACGCAATATGCCCCGTCGGCAATCAGTTTGTTCGTCCCGAGATGATTGAAACTCGTAACCTCTCCGGGAAACGCAAACACATCACGATTTTCTTCCATCGCATATCGTGCGGTAATAAGCGAACCACTTCTTAAACCCGCTTCAACAACCACCGTTGCCCTGCTTATTCCCGCAATAAGACGATTCCTTATCGGGAATGTACCCCGATTTGCGGGAGCCGTCGGATGAAACTCACTCACGCAGGCACCGTGTCTTGAAATTGCGTCCCGAAGATTTTTGTTGGATTTAAGATAGTCGGACAAAAATCCGCATCCTAAAAAAGCAATCGTATCGGCACCGGCTTGCAACGCACCCATATGTGCCGCCGAATCGATCCCCAATGCTCCGCCGCTTACGATTAAAGCACCGGCTTTCGCAAGCGAATATGCGTATTCTTCCGCAATTTTAATTCCGTTTGCAGATGCATCACGAGTTCCGACAAAAGCGATAGGCAAAGGGTGTTTAAGAACGGACACATCTCCGTTTACATATAGAACAAGAGGTTTTGCATGAATTTCATGAAATAAATAGGGATAATATTCACTATCGGGAGTAACGATTTCCCATCCGTTTTCTTCGCACAAAGCAACCGTCTTTTTCGCTTCATCAAGAGAATAATTTTTCATTCTCTCCGCGGCGGTTTTCCGCACAAGTCCCGACAATATCCATTGGTGGTAACCTGCATCAAAGACATTTTTGGCATCGCCGTAAAAATGAATGAGTTCATCGGCATTGTAGCCAACTCCCAAAGCAGTTGAGAGCCATACCCAATATTCACTTGATGCTCGCACCAAAATATCACACCCTTAAACCTAATGAAAGTTCCCAAAGTACAATGGCGGCGGCAGTGGCTGCATTTAATGACTCGGCTCTGCCTTTCATCTTGATTGTGGTTTTAACATTACATCTCTTTAAGACATCATCGGATATTCCGTTACCTTCATTCCCGATAACAACCACAAAGCCCTTGTCGGGAATATAATCGGTAATACTCAAAGCATCCAAATCGGGAACGGTTGCGATAATATCAACGTCAGGACACAAATCAATAAGTTCGTTCAGACTCTCTGCTCGTGCAATGTTCAATCTGAAAAACGCACCCATGGATGCACGAAGTGCCTTCGGGTTGTAAATATCACAACCTGAACCAATAAGCATTCCGTCATAGCCCAAAGCCTCGGCGGTTCTTGCTATTGCTCCCAAATTGTCCGGATTTTGGACATTGTCCAATGCCACCAGTTTACTTTTGTTATTTATTTTATCAAATAATATAGATTTGTCAAGTGCTTTATTTACGGTGAAAAAACCCTGTGGCGATTTCGTATCAGAAATTTTTGCCGCAATGTCTTTGTCTATCTCATAGATATTCTCGCATTTTTCGCTTATTTCGTCAAATTCTGCGGCATATTTTTCCTTTGCTTCATAAGTATAATAAAACTCATCGGGAGAAATATCCGACCTTACCGCATCGACACAAAGCCTTGCTCCTTCAAGCACAAACAAACCCGTCTCACGTCGGTATGACGAAGAAAGTACGAGTTTTGAAACATGTTTGATTTTGTCGTTATTTTTTGATTGTATTTTCATTCTCACATTTGTATTGCACGGACAACTAAGCCCGTGCAATATTTCCCTCATATCAGATAAACATTCCCCAAATCCAATTCATTATCCTGTATAACAAATCCCTGATCGGATTTAAGGGTGAATTTTCTTGAGCTTGTCCCCATGTAATTTTAGCTTGAGTAGCAGCCGTGCCTTCTTCAAACTGATACCACTGATTAGGCTTTACATATCTTGCAACAGGACAATCAAGTATATCATGAAGGTGACGTTCATTAAGCGTAGTAACACCGTGTGCGATAAGGTCATCATAGAGTTTTTGCATTTCATCAAAACGAGCAGAGTTCAACGACGAAAACTCTCCCTTGCCTGTGTCGGCTTTGTAATATCTCCAAGAAAGTTCACTACGATAAATATTCTCTCTGTGCATATCGGTTTCCGCTTCATTGTAAGCTGCTTCCCAATATCTGTCAATAATTTTTACTTGCCTGTTTGATAATTGCAAACTGTCTTTGGGCAAATAAGAAATTCTCAAATGTCCGAGAACGTCTCCCGCCTTGTCGGTGTAGATATCAATTGCCTTGCGAATATTCATCCAGCCTTTGCCGTAATAAGCCGCCAAAAATTCGTCCATTGTCTTGTCATAATCAAGATAGGGATTTTGCATAAGTTTCGACAAAAGGTATGCACGAAGTTCACCAAACTCACTGTCGCAGGCATACATATAGTAATTGCCCGATTCATAAACTCCCTTTACATTGTTTTCAACAAAAACTTGAACATTACGCTGTAAAACACCAAAATTGGGAAATACGGTACAAGTATGTGAGAAATTATTTGTATAATCCCAAATGTAAAGACGCTGGCATATATTTTTCCAATCAACAAGGTCTTTCATAAAAGCCACATTCGAAGGACATCTTGTGTCATCAAGAGTATGAGCAAAACAACATTCGATTGGGCATAAACGAACACAAACATTGTCGCGGGGGACTATTCCGGTAGGAGCTTTTCTTGTGTATTGATAAGCAAAAGTATCAATTACAACATTGTCATAACCCGCATTTTTAACAACATCCGCAACTTGATTTACGAAATTTATCATCGTGGCGGAGCGAACGTTTCCGTGTGCTTTTTCAAAGGCAACGCAGTTTTCACAGGTACAATATTCCTGATTGTCCGCCTGTGTTAATGAAATAATTTGAAGAGAAGCATCGGGGTTGTGTCCCGTCGCTAAAAGTTCAAGAACCTCATTTTTGACCAAATCGACAACATCGGAGTTTGTAAGACATAACTGCTTGTCAACTCTCTTGCCGTTACGATATGCAAAATACTCGGGATGTGTCCCAAAATATGTATCTCTGCTGCAAATGCTTTCGGTAAGAGTATGACATACACGACCAAGATAGTTAACAGTACCGCCCATGGAATCGGGAATGTTGACATAAGGACCGCCCGTAATACCATTTGCAACAGCGTATTCTATATAACGTGGACTTTCCCAGTCTGTGCAGGTATATTCAAAAAAGGGAGTGTAAGAAATATCGGTATCGGCAGGAACCAAAATGCTCGACATTTCATCAACCATAATTATTGTCTTTGTGTATACCCTGTATCCCAAAAATTCGGCAAGAAAACGATATACGCCTTGTATCGTTCCGCGAATACCCGTACCGGAAATATAAATATTTCCGTCCTTCGCACGAATGATATATCCGTTCTCTGCGGGAGGTTCTTCACCGGCATTATAAGCAAGTGCACTGTCGATTGCAATATAATTTCCACCGCCGGCATTTGTTACGGCAGGAAGTTCAAAGCCCGTTGCATCTTTAATTACTTCCTGCAAACGTGTAACGGCAAATTCTTGCTGAACAGTCGGATTTTCGACCGTCAGAATTTTCCAATCAGACGTAATTGAAATATCATTTGAGGCATTTGCAGTGATGGTAAATGCACTCAAAATCATCACCAGACTAATCAAAATACAAATTGTTTTTTTCATAATCTTCTCCTTCTTGTAAAATATTTTCCATAACCATTTTACCGTCTTTACAGAAATTTGTCAACATTATCTGTAGTTTTTTCTTTTTGTCTGAAAATTATTGCACGGACAAAAAAGCCCGTGCAAGTAATTCCTTTAACTTAGATAAACAATCCCCAAAGCCAATTCATGAGCTTATAAAGCAAATCACGAATCGGATTCAACGGTGAATTTTCCTGAGCTTGTCCCCATTTAATTTTGGCTTGGGTATCAGCATCGCCTTCTTCAAAGCCGTCCCACTGATGAGGTTTTACATATCTTACGGCAGCACAGTCGAGCATATCATTACGACTGCATTCGCTGATTGTAGCAACGCCATGAGCGATAAGGTCGTCATAAAGTTTCTGCGTTTCATCAAAACGAGCAGTATTCAATGATGAAAACTCACCCTTGCCCGTATCGGCTTTATAGTATCTCCAAGACATTTCACTTCTGTAGATATTTGCTCTGTGCATATCGGTTTCCGCTTCATTATATGCAGTTGCCCAATATTTGTCAATAATTTTTACTTTCCTGTTAGTAAGTTGCATACTATCCTTGCAGGAATGATATATCCTCAAATGTCCGAGTATATCACCGGCATTGTCGGTGTACATATCAATAGCCTTGCGAATATTCTTCCATCCCTTGCCGTAATAAGCAACTAAAAAATCGTTCATTGTCTTGTTATAATCAAGATAGGGGTCTTGCATAAGTTTGCATAAAAGATATGAACGAAGTTCACCAAACTCACTGTCACAGAAACTCATATAGTAGTTGCCTTCTTCGTAAACACCTTTTACGTTGTTTTCTGCAAAAACCTGAACATTACGCTGCATAACACCGAAATTGGGGAATACCGTACAAGTGTTTGCATAGTTGGTTGTATAATCCCAGATATAAAGACGATTGCAAATATTTTTCCAATCAACAAGGTCTTTCATAAAAGCCACGTTTGAGGCACATTTTTTATCATCAAGAGCATGAGCAAAACAGCATTCAATTGAGCATAAACGGACGCAAACATTATCGCGAGGAACTATTCCCGTCGGAGCCTTACGGGTATATTGATAAGCAAAGGTATCAATAACAACATTGTTATACCCCGCCTCTTTAACCGCATCCGCAACTTGATTTACGAAATTTATCATCGTGGCGGAGCGAACATTTCCGTGTGCTTTCTCAAAGGCAACGCAGTTCTCACATGTACAATATTCCTGATTGTCCGCCTGTGTAAGTGATATGATTTGAAGGGAGGCATCGGGATTGTGCTCTGCATCCAAAAGTTCTAAGACCTCATTTTTGACCAATTCGACAACATCGGGGTTCGTAAGACATAATTGTTTATCAATTCTCTTTCCGTTACGATATGCAAAATATTCAGGATGCGTCTCGAAATATGTATATCTGCTGCAAATATTTTCGGTAAGAGAATGACACATATTGCCGAGATAATTAACTGTTCCGCCCATCGAATCGGGGATGTTTACATAAGGACCACCCGTAATTCCGTTTGTGATACAATATTCAATATCTCGCGGGCTTTCCCAGTCGGTGCATGTGTATTCAAAAAAGGGAGCATAGGAAATATCGGTATCGGCAGGAACCAAAATGCTTGACATTTCATCAACCAAAATCAAAGTTTTTGTATATACCCGATATCCCAAAAATTCGGAAAGGAAACGATATACGCCCTGTATCGTTCCGCGAATACCTGTTCCGGAAATATAGACATTCCCATCCTTTGCACGGATAATATATCCGTTCTCTGTGGGAGGTTCTTCACCGGCATTATAAGCAAGTTCGCTGTCGATTGCAATATAATTTCCGCCGCCGGCATTTGTTACGGCAGGAAGTTCAAAGCCTGTAGAATCTTTAATTACTTCCTGCAAACGTGTAACGGCAAATTCTTGCTGAACGGTAGGATTTTCAACCGTCAGGATATTCCAATCGGCCGTAATTGAAATATCATTTGCGGCACTCGGCATAATTGTAAATGCACTCATAATCATCACCAGACTAATCAAAATACAAATTGCTTTTTTCATTACCTTCTCCTTTTATAAATATTTCTCTAAACCATTTTACTACTTTTTAGGAAATTTGTCAATATTATTTGTATTAATTCCTGCATTTTCCTTAAATAACTATTGCAAAAGGTTAAAAAAGATGATATAATTCTCGCAGATAAAAGAATTAAGGGGGAAATATGACAGGATTCAAAATAAAACTTGCGGCATTTTTCATTTCAATAGTACAGTTTCTTGCATCACTTGGTATTTTGCCATACACACTAACCCCGTCAGCAACCATTGATTTTTCACAAACTGATCAAGAAATCGGAACATACGCCTCAGGCTATCTCTACGGAATTGCTACCTATTCGGTGCCGTCGGAGGCTATGGTGGAAAGTGTTGACATTTCAAGTATAAGCGTAAAACCCGATGGCGGATTGCAACATCCCGTCGGAGATTTCTCTCCTGCCGCAGATATGGCGAAAAATGCGGATTATATCATCGTCTATCTTCAAGATGTATATGACACTTGGTATTATTGCTACGAACAAATTACAAATCTCAGAAAACTCGGAGAATATGATTCGCTTGACTTTGTTCAAAATGATTATATCCCAAAATTGCGTGAAGTTCTCAATTCGGAGAGGCTTAAAGAATATGAAGAAAAAATAGTCTTATGTCCGTTTAATGAACCGGATAATGCTGTTTGGTTCGGCACTCAAATTGAGGACGAAAACAACGAAAACGGTTTTTACACGGTTTTTGATGACACAGCGGCAAAAGAATATTATGCCGCATACAGCGAAGTTTATTCCGTTATTAAAGAATATCTCCCGAATGTAAAAATCGGCGGCAGCGGTTTTTATGACTATAACCCCGACAAGGTGGAAAATTTCTTAACCTATTGCAAAAATGAAAACTGTCTTCCCGATGCCTTGATTTATCATGAGTTATATGATTCAAGTTCAATATTTTTGAGTAAAAATGTCGCACATTGCAGACAGATTATGAAAAATATCGGAATTGCTCTGCTTCCGATTCTAATAACCGAATACGGAACAATGCAGGAAAACGGTTATCCCGTTCAGATGCTCAAATACATAAGTGAGTTTGAAAAGGCTCAGGTCTGGGGAGATAATGCGTTCTGGCGACTTGCAAACAACTTAAATGATGTTGCAGCCGATGCAAATTCCCCAAACTCAAATTGGTGGCTGTTTCGTAAATACACCGATATGCACGGCAAACTTGCAAATGTTACGATAAAAGACTACCTAAACTGTGAAATCGGCTACCAAATCGGCACAAATGAAATGTTCACACCCATCGGCTTTGAGGCTATTGCTGCACTAAATGAAGACAAAATTGATATTATTTGCGGCGGAACCGATGAAAAAGCAAGGTTAAAAATCAAGGGGCTTGATGAAAGCAAGCTTAACAACAAGACCGTAACCGTTACAATCGAGACGGTTGCTTACAAAGGTCTTTCGGGAATTGTAAATAATACAATTCTTGTTAAGAAATATGAGGCAAATGTCGTTTGCGGAAAATTAAATATCAACCTGCCGAAACTTGATGATGACAACATCTATTTTGTTCAAATTGCCGAGGGTAAATGCAAAAAAATCATAGACAATACTGCGAATTTACCTCTGCGTTTTGAAGCGGAACACGGAACTTTATTGGGGGATGCTTACACATACGACTCTGCTTATGCCACAACGGGAGAAATTCAAGGTATGGTCGGCGGTATGGAAGAATCCGGCGACGGTGTTACGCTTAAAGTAAAAGTCCCGTTTGACAGCACCTACAATATTGATATAGTCTACGGCAAAGCAAATGATACAAATTACGCAGACGGACGAGTAAGCGGTATTGCAAATCTGGATATAGACGGAGAACTTCAAACCCTTACGCTTGAAAACACGATAAAAAGCGAATATACATCTTGCCTTACAATCGAAAAATATCTCACCAAAGGCGAACATAATTTTACTTTCTCAAATAATACGGGAACTTTCGTGCTAGACAGTATTTTGCTTACTCCCAAAAATGAAAAACCCGAAATTGCCGTTTTGAAAGATGCAGACAGAAGCATAAACGGAATATCCTCATTCTTATGTATCGCACCCCAAGACGGCTATTACAAACTTACAGCCGACACCGAAAAAGACAATTTTGAACTTTTGTCATACGGACTTGTTTCAAAAGAAAGCAATATCTATCTTGCCAGTGGCTTGAATTTCCTTGATTTTGATGCGGATATTTCAAATATTTCCATAGTGAAATCTGACAAAGCAGATGATAATGCAAATGTGGATTTGACAACCTGCACACTTCTTGAAAACGCTTCATATACGGACTATCTCGGCAATATCACAAGCGACGGCGGCAAGGCTCAATTTGAATTTAATGCCGAAACAGACGGATATTATTATTTCACTTTCACTTATTCAAACAACGAAGAAGGCGGTCATCATCCCTATAATGTCGATTTAATCGAAGAATATCTGACGGTCAAGGTCGGTGATATAAAGAAAGATATTTTCATGCGTAATACTTATTCTTGGGAAACAACACGCACTGTAACAAAATGTTTCAGGCTTAATGCGGGAACTCACTTGATAACACTCTCACATACAAATGAAAATCCCATATTCAGTCACCTGAATTTGGCTCCCCGAATTTATGAAATTTCAATCAATAACGCTATATTAAATTAACGGAGGTTAGTTATGCAATACACAATCGAAGGTACTCCCTTACCCGTAGTCATCTGCACCTTAAATCCCGGTGAAACAATGATTACCGAAGGTGGCGGTATGAGTTGGATGAGTACAAACATGAAAATGGAAACCACTTCAGGCGGTGGTGCCGCAAAAGCTATCGGCAGAATGTTTGCAGGTGAGGCACTCTTTCAAAATCGCTACACCGCTCAAAACGGACCCGGAATGATTGCTTTCGCATCAAGTTTTCCCGGCTCCATTCGTGCTTTTACCATTGCTCCCGGTCAGGAAATGATACTTCAAAAAAGAGGTTTCTTAGCCGGTGAGGCAAGCATTCAACTCTCGGTTCACTTCCAGAAGAAAATTGCTTCCGGTCTGTTCGGCGGCGAAGGTTTCATCATGCAAAAAATATCCGGAAGCGGCACTTTCTTTGCCGAGTTTGACGGTCATATTGCCGAATATGTCTTAGCACCCGGTCAACAAATTATTGTCGATACAGGTCATCTTGCCGCAATGGACGCAACTTGCTCCATAGATGTTCAGACCGTTCCCGGCGTTAAAAATGCTTTATTCGGCGGCGAAGGTCTGTTTAATACGGTTATCTCCGGACCCGGACGAATATATCTTCAGTCCATGCCGGTTTCTCGTATCGCCGGTGCTATTCGCCCCTATATATCCACAGCAAAATAGTATTTTCCTTAATCGCTCTCATTTGGGAGCGATTTTTGTTTTAGGACATAGCTATGATTATCAATCGCTCACAAATAGCAATCACTGTCAACTTGTGCAAAAAACAGTCAGCTTTATGTTCTGACTGTTTTTTCGTTTATCTTTTGAAAGATTTTTGATGAAAAAACTGAACTTTACATTTTAATCTTCTCGATACATAACAACTTTATCGTATCCAAAAAATCCATCAGAATCAAAAAATCCACCAGAAGAATGTGATGTAACTACAATGTAAGAATTGTCCGGAGATAATTCCAAACTTGTATAACCTCTATATCCCTGACTGGAAATATTATATTTACTATAAATCTTATTCCCGTCAATTTTCCCATAAATAATTAATTCTTCACTTCGCAAACCATTATACTGACTTAGACTAAACTCAACAGTATTTCCATTAATAGACAGTATATTGACTGCACCTCCACTTCCGGGGTTTTGTTCTGTGCCAGGATTAGTTTCAACAGAATATTTACCCACAAAAGAAGAGTAGTTAATTTCCTGAGAAACTGATGTTAATTTTATAATTCCCCATTTTCCGTTTTGTTTAACCCAAGCAAGATTATCCACCGGAGGTGTTGCATCTTCAAATTGTGCAGGGACAACCATATTACCTTTTGTATCCATGTATCCATATTTCCCATCAATATTCACACAAGTAACACCTCTTACAAAAGGAAAAGCATAGGGGATGTTTTTATATGTATCAATGGATTTTATCCCACTTTTGATAAGGTTTCCTGAAGCTTCATAATATGACCATGTGTTTCCATCATAAAGTGCGGCATATTTATCTATAAGTTCAGTCGCATTCGTGAAATTACAAGCAACTGTAAGCTTGCCATTTTGAGCCATACCATATTTACCAAAAGATGGTATCCCGTATTTATTTGACACTGCTCTTACAATATGAGAACCCATATAAACATCAAAATTAATATTTAATATATCATCAGGATCGCCATAACCACTGCCACTCCCATATTCATAAACCTTTTTTTCCGTATTGTCCCAACAAAACTTTAAATAATCATATCCACCATGTCCGCCAGGTGTTCTAAACATACCGTCTTCAAAATCAAAGCCATTTAAATCTTCAAAGTCGATTCCATAACATAAATCGCAATAGTACCATTCTTTATGACGAACCGGCTCGACAATAGTTCCAAAAGAATCAATTATTCCATATTTACCATTTTGCTTTATCACATAGTATCCTGAATCAATCGCTGTATGAATATCATTATCTATATCTAAATTCATAGGTGGAATAATATAATCAGCAGTTAAATATGGTTCAGCAAACCATTCATAACCAACCGGTTTTGGTTTTTGTTTTGACGGCATTTCAGTAATTGTTTCCTGTGCCGAAACATATTCTCCATCAACAATTTTATCCAAACCAAGTGCAACACGAAGAATTTTCCTTGCGTCAATAGATTTCACAACACCATCTTTATCAATATCTGCAGCAGCAAACTGTTCAGCGGTAAGCTCTTGTAAGTTGAGTGCCGCACGCAGAGCAAGTCTTGCATCAGTTGCTTTTATTGCTCCATCTTGATTTACATCACCTAAGAAACTGCTTAAAGTCGGTTTATCGGTAGGTTTCTCGGCTGTAATTTCTGTGGCTTTTTCAGTAGGGTTCTCAGTAGGGACAAAGTTATAATGTATCGTTACTTTCGTGTCAAAATCATATAGCTCACTGTTTTTCCAATTCTTGATGTTCCACTCATCTTCTGTTCCAGTGTAATATACATCAGTAAGCATAATGCAATCATGAAATGCAAGATCATTTATTGTCGTTACAGAATTAGGAATTGTTGCTGATGTTAGACTAGTACAACCCTCAAAAGCTCCCCATTCAATTTTTGTTACGGAATTGGGAATTGTAATTTCGGTTAAACCTGTACAACCAGAAAAAGCATCCTCCCAAATTCCCGTTACAGAATCTGGAATAATACTATTTTTACATCCGCTTATCAGTGTATTTGTTCGTTTTTCAATTAAACAATTCCCAGAAGAATAATATTTTACATTATTCTCACTAACAAAAATAGAATCAAGACCAGAACATCCACAGAATGGATTACAATCAATGTATGTTACAGAATCTGGAATTGTAATTTCTGTTAAACCTGTACAGCCACAAAAAGCTCTGCGTAAAATGCCAGCGACAGAATTTGGTATTGTAATCTTAGTTAAACCCGTACAATCCCAAAAAGCACCGCATCCAATTTCTGTTACAAGAAAACCGCCCAAATATTTGGGAATTTCAAATATACCGCCAATATCTGTATCGCATTTAACTATTTTAGCTTCACCGTCATTGACAGAATAAGTCAAATAACCTTCAGTATATCTTTCAGCAGTCGCAGTCATTACAAACGGTGTTGCGGTTATAAGAAATGAAAACACTATTAGAACTGATAAAAATCTTTTCATGATTTTCTCCTATTATGACAAAATAATGTCGTTCCTTGCAAAAATACAATCATGCTTTAAACAAAACAACTCACTTCGTGTTTGCCTGTTTTATCTTTCTGTTATGAGAATGTAATACATCAATCATCCTCATCCGATTTTTTCAATTATAGCAAATATTTATTGTAATGTCAATATCATATTAATATATTTTACCCCATTTTGTTGGTGTATTTTCAATAAAAACACAAAGATTATTATTCTTTTTATAGCCTTCCCTTTATTTCTAATTACCAATTCCTACTTGACATAATTATATATTTAGCATACAATGAAGAAAAAAAACAGGAGGCTTTTATGTTCTTTCCCGATAAATTTTACAGAGGCAGGAGTGAATATTCAACTTTTCAAAAACACGTTCCTGCTCCGTATATGCGAACTAATCTGACTAAAACCGATTATAAAGAGGCTTATATCACCATCTCCGGTTTGGGTTTTTATGACCTTTACATTAACGGAGAAAAAACTACCAAAGGCTTGCTTGCTCCCTATATTTCAAATCCCGACGACATTGTTTATTTTGACCGATATGATGTTACGAACTTACTTAACGACGGCGAAAATGCGATCGGAATTATCCTCGGCAACGGTATGCAAAATGCACCCGGCGGCAAGGTTTGGGATTTTGATATTGCTCGTTTTCGTAATGCTCCCTGCGTTGCCTTGGGTATAACCTATATTGACAATGACGGCAACGAAACAAATATTGACATTGGCGAAACATTAAAATGGCACGATTCTGCAATCCTCTTTGACGACCTACGTGCAGGATGTTTTTATGACGCAAACTTGGAAATCGACAATTGGAATATGCCGACTTTTGATGATTCCGATTGGGAATTTGTAAACAAAGCCGACCGACCTCGCGGTGAATATCGAATTTGTGAGGCTCATCCGATTAGAATTTACGATGAATTTAAGGCGGTAAATATTCGTCCCGCGACACTCGACAAAAACTTTGACCAGAGAAGTTATATGAACATGCCCACTCATTTTGAAATTCACAAACGTGGAGAAGAGGGTATTCTCTATGATTTCGGTATCAATGCGGCGGGCGTATGCAGACTGAAAATCAACGCAAAAAAGGGACAGCTTATCTATATCCAATTTTGCGAACTGATGACGACGAAAGGTGAACCGTCATTTAGAAATTCGGGTTCATTTTTACCCGACGGCTACGGTGAAGTTTTGTATTACGTCTGCAAAGACGGCGAACAGGAATTTGTCCCGAAATTTACGTACATGGGTTATCGCTATGCTCTTATTTTCGGTCTGGAACCCGAACAGATTAAGGATGATGTTTTGACCTATCTTCGTGCCAATTCCGATTTTGTTGAACGCGGAAATTTCTCCTGCTCTGATGAAATGATGAACACACTCGGCAAAATGTCAAGAACATCCGTACTTGCTAACTTTTTCTACTTCCCCACCGACTGTCCGATTCGCGAAAAGAACGGTTGGACGGGTGATGCCGCCGTATCCTGCGAACACGTGCTTCTTACCTTGGATGCTGAAAAAAGTTACCGAGAATGGCTCAGAAACATCTGCAAGGCACAAGACGACAGGGGAGCATTACCCGGAATTGTTCCCACAGGCGGTTGGGGCTTCCAATGGGGCAACGGTCCCGCTTGGGACAATGTTCTGACCGAACTTTGCTACCGTATTTATCGTATGCGTGGAGATTTAACTCCCGCCAAGGAATGCAGCGAAAACATCCTGCGTTATCTTTCCTATCTCGAAAGCCGAAGACGCAGCGACGGACTTATCGCTATTGGTCTGGGCGACTGGTTGCAACCCGGAAAATATGCCGACCATGCGGACGCTCCGCTATTTGTAACCGATTCCGTTATCTCGATGTATATCGCATACAAGTCGATGGTTTTGTTTGATGCTCTCGGTCTTAAATATCAAAAAACTTTCGCCGAAAGCATTTATAATTCCCTTCGTCAAGCCATTCGTGATAACATTATTGATTTTAACACCATGACCGTATATTCACGTTCTCAGACTGCTCAGGCTATATGTATGTATTACGGAGTATTTGAAAAGAGTGAACTAAAACAAGCGGGAGAGGTTTTAGTCAATCTGATACACGAAAAAGACGATCACTTTAACTGTGGGATGATCGGACTTCGCACAATATTCCACGTGCTGTCCGACATCGGCGAATCCGAACTTGCCTATAAGATGATTACCAGAAAAGACTATCCGTCTTACGGCATGATGGTTGAAAGAGGTTATACAAGTCTTGCTGAGGACTTCCTGCCAGACAAGGACATTGACCGTCCCAACTCCCTTAACCATCATTTCATGGGGGATATTGTCAACTGGTTCATTCAGAAAATCGTCGGAATTACCGTAAATCCTCGCGGAATCGGTGCCGATAATTTCAACATCGCTCCCAATTTCATCAGACAACTTGACCATGCAAGTGCATTTTATGACGCTCCCTGCGGAAGAATTGAGGTCAAGTGGGAAAGAAAAGATAACGAGGTTGAACTTATTGTCAAAGCTCCCGAAAGTGCAACCGGTTATATCATCGCTCCTCAAAACCACCGTTTTGTCGAAAAATCAGACCCCAAACACTATCTTAACGGTGCGGCTGTTTGCACACTTAAATCCGGTACGTATATTTTAACCGAAATTCAGACATTGTTATAAAAGCACTTTGCTTTGTTGAAAATAACAATCCGGTTTTTGACAACTCGGACAAGTTTTTATCACATAAGAGTTTTTCGGTGAAATAACAAAGTTATCTTTATTCCCCATAACCTTCACCTTTGCAATATGACTGTGCGAATTTCTTTCACAGTCATATTATATCACAAACCGAAAATCCTGTCAAGTAGGTTTCATAAAAATATTTTTTAATGCAATTTAATTTCATCTTTTCC
>LSQX01164947.1_pt1 | contig 21863 bp, 10 predicted proteins | sample 654561 | NCBI WGS metagenome assembly LSQX01 (sample SAMN04489861, study PRJNA283612) | anaerobic digester metagenome | isolation source: 4 biogas reactors fed with cattle manure at either 37C or 55C with and... | place: Denmark: Kongens Lyngby | collected 2014
TTTGCACAGTATCGGTGCTATAACAACTGGTTAGGTAAGTATTATTTTCTCTAAAAATAAATTCCCAAATACCTGTTTCGCTTACGGTAACATGAGAATTTGGGTCATATTTATCTTCTATATTAGCAGATTCTCCTTGTTGTGGCACAGCAGACCATACACCCGAAGGCAGGTAGCTTGGGTTTGGAGCAATATTCCAATATGCTTGTAAATCATAATCAAATCCGCAGATAGCATCGTCTAAACCTGCGTTTGCTTGTGGTCGTTGATGAAATGTTACCCACATTGTGTCTATTGAAACACAGCCTGTATTTTTCATAACCCATAAAAATTCAACTTCCACACGAGCAGAATCTCCGAAACTACCTAAGGGGTTTATGCAAATATTTGCGTTTGGTTTATGTAAGTCGTCATAAGATTCTAAAATAATATCTTTAGCACTCCAAAAACCAGTTGCCCAACCAGAGCCAACAGTGTCGGCAGCAAAAGTAAAGCAATTGCCACAAACTTCAGCTTGGTCAACAGGTCCAACACTAGCTACAGGTTGACGTGAAAACACAACACGTTTTGTTGCAGTATTTGTACATTCTAATCCATTAACCGACATTGTTTCTGTCCATACAAAATCAACAGCATAAGATAATGCATTTCCATATGAAACAAAAACTTGTACTATTGGGTTATTATTTCCCCCATAGAATATAGGTTGTTGAGGAATTAAATTACCATCTTGATATGCAGCCCAATAACCAGTACCGTTTACGTTCATTACTTTTAAGTCGTAAACAACACCACAAACCGTATCTACGTTTGGAGTAGTAAAAGGTTGGGGAGTAGGTATAAATGTAACAGTAACATAATCTTCATCCCAACATTCTCCATTTTCTTCTCTCCAGGTAAATACTTGTGTGCCAGTTGACATTACAGTTGTTACAGTGTCAGAGCTATGTGTAAAAGAGCCATTACCTGACCAATAACCGCTACCATCTTCAATACTTAATATTGCATGTAGTTCGGCTTCATTACCACAAACTTGAATATCAGTTCCAGCATAAGCGTTTGGTTGTTCATTAAAATATACTAAAATATTATCGGAAGCACTACAAACTCCATCAATTACTGTCCAAGTGAAAGTTAATTGCCCATAACCATTTTGTTTTAACACATCAAGTTCGTTACTATTTATTGTTTGTCCTCCTAATGTAACAAACTCTCCGTCAGCTGTCCAAGTTCCAAGTTCGCCTGGCTGTAACTCTGTAGCAACCAAATGTGCTGTTAATCCACAAACCGACATAGTTGTTTGTGCAATATGTGCAACCGGATTTGGATACCACACTACTGGAATAGCCATGCTTAAAGAATAACATGGGTCGTTTAAATCAACATGAGAACCAGCTGCGTTTCCTGCTAAGGCTGAGATATAAAAGACTGTTTCGGTTTGTCTATGTTCTATAGGTATATCGTTAAAGCAAAATTTTGGTTTTGTTGAATTATACGCATAAATTGTAGGAGGTGAATTTCCATCGTGTAAAACAAACTCAAGCATATCGTTTGCGTCTAATTGTGCATCATTATTATGGCTTAAAAAATCTGTACATTCTCCTACGCATATTTGTATTGGTTGCGAAGGTGAAATTGTTCCGGCAAAAGTAGTACAACCACAGTTTCTATAACCATTTAATACAAATTCATTGCAATTATGTACATCGCTAACAGTTATGCTATAGATAGAAGGACTAGGAAATTGATGAGAAAAACTTCCGATTTTAGATTCTTGTCCTTGTCCATAATCTACATAAAAGTTTGCTGGAACTCCTTGGTTATTAACTACATTAAAGGAAACTGTAAAATAGTCTCCGGTGCCATCGCAAATATTATCTGAAAAATTTTCAACAGAAACAGTTTCATAAATAGTTATACTAATTTGGTCAGCGTCAGGACAGGGTCCACCAATTTCATAATTTACAGTCCAATTTCCACCTCCTGCAATGCTTGGATAAAAAATATTATTTATAATTGACCCTGCAGGAGCATTAGTTGTCCATATTCCACCACCATCAACAGCTTGTAGTTGAAAAGGTGCAGAGTTGGCACAAACTGGTGCAATAGGAGTTATTGTAGCGTCAGAAGGCATTGTAAATAAAGTCTCGCTTTCTAAGGTAATACATTTTGGTGAACCAGGTGCATTAATAGTTTCTGTAACTGTTAAAACGAAATCACTTGTAGTATGTGGATAATCCGATGAGCCTTTTACAATTTGGTGAGAAAGTTGATTCCCTGTAAAACCGGAGCCTGTACATGACCAGTTGTGACTTGTAATGTTTGAAGTTACAGTATATCCACTTGGTGGAATAGCTGGTGGCACAACAAATATTGATGCAGTATTAGCTGCACAAGAATTATCATTTATTGGCGAATAAATTTCATCAGAATCATATACGAAAGTTGTTTGCCCACAGCTTGTTTGTGCACTAAATACTAACCTAGCCATAGTTAAAGCTCCATAGTCAATATTTTCGCAGTCGTATATCTGAACTGCCCACCCTGGGTCTCCGGCCATATATCCGTAAATTCTTTCCCAAGATTCGGCAGGAGCAAACATACCTTCTAAAGGAGTTGGGAGGTCGCAAATACAAGGAACATGTGCAGGGTTCCCAGGAGTTAATTGTGGTCCTCCAAGCCAATAGTTAGTAGAGAAACAAAATTCATCTAAGTGGTCTCCTGAATTACAAGTTACGTTTTCATCTTCAGGTGCACAACCTGTTACTGACCACGGAATAGTTGTATTACTTTGAAAATCTCCATTTGCACCCCAATCAGAGGCTGCGGGTAAAAGTGCTACAACGCCATTATTATTGGGTTCAGATGTCGTTGCTCCAGGTGCTTTTAAATAAAAACCTAAATCAGAAACATAAGTGTGATTAGCCCAAAAGCAAATTTGAATATATGTGTTTTCATCAATTTCAAAATTTAATCCAGGTGGGTCAATAATACTAAATTCTGTATCTAATGGATTTACTTGTGCCGTTAATGTAAAAGTTTCGCAACCGGGTTCAATGGGGTCTATATTTACAAATGTTTGATTTACCCAAACCCAAGCTTTATAGCAAGTTATTGTTCCACCACAATTAACTTGCGCCATATATAAACCAGAAGTTAATCCTGTTGCAATATCCCCAATTTGCCCTAATTCAGAATAAGAAAGTCCATCAAACTCAAACCAAGTAACAGAGCAACCAATATTGCTAACTTGTAATTCTCCTATGTCGTTATTATTTTCGTCAGAGCAAAACACATAAACCAAGTCATTTTGTGCTCCGCTGGCTAAATATTGTGAAGAGTAGTTTGTGCTAAACGAAGTTGTTGAACTAGGTGCAATTATTTGCGAAATAGCAAAATTTACTAAACCTATTAATATGCTAAAGATAAATAGTTTTTTCATAATCTTAATTTTTACAATATTTTTTTCAAAAACTCCTCTGTTGTGATATAATTCCCTTCAAACCAGATGTGTTTTATTTCTAATTTATTTAGCACTAATCCAAAGGTAGAAAAGTAGTTTTGGTTTTGCATTCTTAAATAACAGGATCTTTGGTTTTCATACTTTTCGCTTCTGGCTTTTATGCTAAATTTAGTAACATTTGATAATTCATTAACCGCAACAAATGCTGGTTTAGAAGATTCTCCTTCAAGAATATTATGTAATTCGAAATTACAAATTATTTCGTTTGGATATTCGTTTGAAGTGATAAAGAAGTCTTCAAGTTTATTAATTTCAATATATCTTTCAGCGTTTTCGTCAATTTGTTTTTGAGCAAAAATATTTAAACTATATACACTCACAAACACAAATAAGATATTTAACATCAGAATTTTTTTCATATAACAATCTTTTTAAAATTATACAAATATATAAATTAAATTAATAATTACTGTATATAAGACAATATTTTATCTCATTTCGTTGCCTGAGAAAATAAAAAAAACCTGATTAATCAGGTTTTTTTTATTTTATTCTCTCATTAAGTGTAAAACACCATATAAATGGTATTCAATATCGTCGTATCCTTTTGCTTTTATTACATAGTAATACACGCCTGGAGCAGCCTTACTACCACCACCAATATTTCCATCCCAGCCGGCTTCATAAGTTTCCCAATCCGTCCATTCGTAAACTTGTCGTCCCCAGCGATTTGTAATTATTCCATTAAATTCTTTTAAAGTTTTTGCTTTAACTTGGAAAAAATCGTTTATTCCATCACCATTTGGCGAGAAAACATTTGGAACTTCAATTTCGCTAGATTCATCAACAGGAATACATTCGTCTAACCAAGCAGTGTCGCGGCATTCTACTAAATCTCTATTCATAACAATTAAAAATGGTTCATAGCATCCTCCTTTTGTATATGTGTGTTCTACAAATTCATCGCAAGATTTATGCGGGGAAGTTCCATCTCCGAAATGCCATTCACATTTTTTGCCAATATTGTCGTATTCAGAGCTATTTACAAATATTACATTAGCGTTTGGAGCAACTAATTCCTCAAAAATTATATCAGGTGAGAGAGCTATTTTTGCCATTATCATTCCAATAGGAATAATTTCATAAGTGGCTGTATCTAAGCAATTTGCACTACCAAATGTTGAGTTATAATATGCATAATGAGTAAGATTAGGTGTTTGATATGCTGTTCCTACATCATATTCTCCTGCAGGAATATTGTAAACACTTGTGAAAGGAGTTCCTGGCTCTGGTCCATATTCTGGGTCAATCCAGAAGAAGGCATTAGAACCTAAAGTATCAAGGAAAATAATTCCACCTTTTCCAAGTGCGCAGGTGTCGTTAATAATAATATGCTCAAATTCCGGAATTTTTGGTTCAAATACTGTATCAACTGTAACTGCACTTTGACATTCCCAATAATTTGAGGCAACCAAACTAATTCTGTGTAAGGTATCAGTACTATTCCAGCGAACAAAATTTTGGTATCTTCCGCCCATAGGATTGTAAGTTACAGAATCATATATTCCAGCATAGAAATTCCAAGTATATTGTTGTAGAGTATCTTCTGCTGCTGCAATAGTTGCATATTCTCCAAAACATTTTGGTGGAATAATTTTAATTTCTGAACTTGGAACTCTTGCAAATACGACTTTGATAGTATCTTTATCTGTGCAACCATTTGTGTTGTCTTCAGTCCAAATTAAAGTAAAATAAGGAGTTGTTGGATGACCTGTATTTATAATTGCTGATTCAATATAAGAGTTTGGATCGTTTTGATTTTCAATATTAATATTTGCTTGTGTTGGCGTGGACCAAACTCCTGTACCTACACTTGGGATAGCGTTTAAATATCCATTTTTTCCACAAAATAATGTATCGCCTCCGGCATTAGCTTTAGGAACTTCTATAAAATGGATTCTTAAAGGTCCGGCAGTGTCGTTACAGAATCCTGGAGTTAAACCTGGTCCGGTTTCTTCAATCCAATAAAAATCATGATACCCATAATTTGGAACTTGTGCCCAAGTGTGATTTGAGCCTAGCTCTCCAATAATAGTATAAGGATTTATAGTATACCAATATCCTGTTATATGCTGTCCAGGAGCTTCTGCTCTAAGATTATTAAATCTTAGTCCGCAAACTGTTGAATCGGCTTCATCGGTTAAAATTTTTGCTTCTGGCTCTCTCCAAAATGTTATAATAACAGTATCTTTCATACTACAGAACTCATTGCTTTCTAACCAAACAAAGGGAATAGCTCCATAAGTTGAACTTGTAACTGTGGTATTTGGATTAGTATAGTCTTGGATACTAGTACCATTAGAAAGCCAAGTTCCATTATGTCCACCTCCAATTCCTTCTAAGTTTGTAACTTTTCCACATACATGTTTGTCAGGTCCTGCTGTTGCTATAGGTGTTTCAATAAATGTAATTTCCACAGTATCGGTGCTGTAACAACTTGTTAAGTTGCTATTGTTTTCTCTAAAAACAAACTGCCAAACAGTAGTTGCACTTACAGTAACATGGGAATTAGGGTCGTATTTATCAACAAAATTTGCTGATTCTCCTTGTTGTGGAATTGCCGACCATAGGCCCGAAGGCTCATAGCTTGGACTTGGTGGTATTCCCCAAAAAGCTTCCAAATCATAATCAAAACCACAAACACTTTTATCTAAACCGGCATTTGCTTGTGGGCGTTGATAAAACGTTACCCACATAGTATCAATAGAAACACAACCTGTATTTGTCATTGCCCAAACAAAAGGTGCTTTAACATAAGCAGTATCTCCATAACTTGCAGGTACAGGAATACTTATTGTTGCATTAGGTAAATGTGGGTCGTCAAAAGGGTTATTAATATATGGACTTATCCATCTTCCGTTTGCCCATTCGCTTCCCGTAATATCAGCAGCTAATTGGAAGGTACTTCCACAAACTTCACCTTCGTTAGAAGCACCAACACTGGCAACAGGTTTTCTTGAAAAAGTTACATATTTTGTTACTGAATTAGTACAGGTAATCCCATTTGCAGAATTTACCTCTGTCCAAACAAATTTTACTGTTTTACTAAGTTCATTTTGGGGGTAAGCTCCTATTGTAACATTGGTGTTGGACGAATTTACACCGTTAGTATAATTTGGTGCTGGATTTATAATTATATCATCACTGTCATAAGCTACCCAAGTCCCGCTACCTACTACGTTTAATACTTTTAAGTTTGCAGTATTGCCACAAACAGTATCGTAAGTGTTAGTTATCACAGGATTTGGATCTTGAATAAATGTTATTGTAACAGAAGCTTCGTCCCAACAAATTCCTACACTTTCACGTAAAGTAAATATAACAGGTCCGAATACCCCACCGCTTACTTCTGTCTCAAAAGATGTTGAAGATGCAAAATTACCATTTCCTGTCCAATTGGCTGTAGAGCCTGGTACAGATTGAATACCTTCTAAACTTATTTGATTACCGCAAATAGTTTGATTTGCCCCGGCATAGGCGTTTGGTTGCTGAATAAATTCAAGTTCTATACTTGCTGAGGCAGGACAAGGTCCGTTTACTATTGTCCAAGTAAATGTATGTGTACCTGTTTCTCCAACTGTAATATCAATTTCGTTGCTATTAATTGTGCCATTTGACGGCACAAAATCTACACTAGAACTCCAAGTTCCTGTTAAACCAGATTGTGGAGCTTCGGCTTTTAAAAATCCGCTATTCCCACAAAATGTGGTAGTTGATTGTGAAATATGAGCAATGGGGGTTTGAAACCAAGCAACTGGTACAGCAACAGATTGATCCATACAAGGGTCGCTTGGGTCAACAATTCCTGAACCCCCAGCGTTATTCCCGGCTCTGGCAGCTATATGATAAGTTGTGCCATATTCACCGTTAGGTAAAATTTCAGAATAACAAAAGTCAGGACTTGATTTTCTAGCTAGAATTTGTGTAGGATTACTTGGTTTAAATATTACAAATTCTAAAATATCGTTTGCGTCTAAATTTTCGTCTCCAGCATGTGTTATAATATTAGCACAATCGCCATCACAAAGTTGTACTGGCTCTGTTGAAGTAAAACTACCTGCACTAGTTGTACATTGAGCATTAAGATATAATGTAGAACTTGCTAAAAATATGAGCAAATAAAAGATTTTATTTAAAAGGTTTTTCATAAAAATTTCTTTAATATTTAAGTAGAACGTTAAGTTTTATCAAAAATTTTATTTTTTGTTTGCAAATATGCAATTTTTTTAATTATTAGTAAAATTTTTAAAATTTAATTATATCAACAATTTAGTAAAAAAAACCTGATTTATCACATCAGGTTTTTTATTTCTTAGTTTATTCTCGCATTAAATGCAGGGCTCCATATAATTCGTAAATTTGTCCGTCATATCCTTCAGCTCTGATAGTGTAATAATATACGCCTGGAGCTGCTTTTGAACCACCACCAATATTTCCATCCCAACCAGCTTCATAAGTTTCCCAATCTGTCCATTCGTAAACTTGTCGGCCCCAACGGTTTGTAATAATTCCATTAAATTCTTTTAAAGTTTTTGCTTTAACTTGGAAAAAATCGTTTATTCCATCACCATTTGGAGAGAAAATATTTGGAACTTCTATCTCGCTTGCTTCATCAACAGGAATACATTCGTCTAGCCAAGCAGTATCACGGCATTCTAGCAAATCTCTGTTCATTACAATTAAAAATGGTTCATAACAGCCACCTTTTGTATATGTGTGTTCTACAAATTGGTCGCAAGATTTAAGTGGGGCAGTTCCATCTCCGAAATGCCATTCACATTTTTTGCCTATATTGTCGTAGTCAGATTTGTTTACAAATATTACATTAGCATTGGGTGCTACTAGCTCTTCATAAACAACTTCTGCTGAAACCTCTATTTTTGCTATTATCATTCCAATAGGAATAATTTCGTAAGAAATTGTGTCTAAGCAATTTGCGCTTCCAAAGGTTGAGTTGTAATATGCATAATGAGTAAGATTAGGAGTTAAGTATGCTGTTCCTACATCATATTCTCCTGCAGGAATATTATAAACACTCGTAAAAGGAGTTCCTGGTTCTGGTCCGTATTCCGGGTCAATCCAGAAGAAAGCATTAGAGCCAAGAGTATCAAGGAAAATAATTCCACCTTTTCCAAGTGCGCAGGTATCGTTAACAATAATATGGTCAAATTTTGGAATTGCAGGTTCAAATACTGTATCAACTGTAACTGCACTTTGGCATTCCCAATAGTTAGAGGCAATCAAACTAATTCTATGTAAAGTATCACTTCCTTCCCAGCGAACAAAATTTTGGTACCTTCCGCCCATTGGGTTATAAGTTGCTGAATCACGTATTCCTGAATAGAAATTCCAAGTATATTGTTGTAGCGTATCTTCTGCTGCGGCAATAGTTGCATATTCTCCAAAACATTTTGGTGGAATAATTTTAATTTCAGAACTTGGAACTCTTGCAAATACGACTTTGATAGTATCTTTATCAGTACAGCCATTTGTATTGTCTTCTGTCCAAATTAAGTTAAAGAAAGGATAAGTTGGATTTTCAGTATTTATAACTGTAGAAGTAATTCCAGTATTAGGATTATTTTGATTTTCAAAAGAAATATTTGCCACCGAAGGTGTTGACCAAACTCCTGTACCAATACTTGGGATTGCACTAAGTTGCCCATTTAATCCACAGAATAGGGTGTCGCCACCTGCGTTTGCTGTTGGAACTTGAATAAAATGAATTCTCAAAGGTCCAGCAGTGTCATTACAGAATCCTGGTGTTAAACCCGGTCCAGTTTCTTCAATCCAATAAAAATCATGATATCCATAATTTGGAACTTGTGCCCAAGTGTTATTTGAAAATTTATCTCCATATTCAGTATAAGGATTTATATTATACCAATATCCTGATATATGCTGTCCAGGGTTTTCAGCTCTTAAATTATTGAATCTTAATCCGCAAACTGTTGAGTCAGCTTCATCAGTCATAATATTTGCAGAAGGCACTCTCCAGAAAATAATATTTACATCATCAGAAGCAGGGCAAGGTAAAGTTTGAGTTGTTGCTGAATTTGATTCTTGCCAAGTAAACACTAATGTGTCGTAGGCAGCAACGCAAGCTTGAGTTGTCGGGTCTTCATAATCATCGAATATTGCTCCATTTGGTAGCCAAGTACCAGAAAACCCACCAGATATACCTTGTAAGTTTACACAATTACCACAAACATGTTGGTCTGGACCTGCAGAAATAATTGGAATTTCTACAAATTCAATTTGCACAGTATCAGTACTATAACAGCTGGTAAGCTGAGTGTTGTTTTCTCTAAAAATAAATTCCCAAATACCAGTTTCGCTTACAGTTACATGAGAACTTGGATCATAAACGTCTTGTATGTTTGCAGAAGAATTGATTGAGGGTTTAGAACCAACAGACCATACACCTGTTGGAGAATAAATATCGTTTCCAGGAACACCCCAATATGCAGCTAAATCATAATCAAAGCCACAAATAGCATCGTCTAAACCTGCATTTGCTTGTGGTTGTTGATAAAAAATCACATTCATAACATCAGTACTCATACAACCACCGTTTCTAACAACCCAGAAAAATTCTGTATGAATTTTTGCTGTATCGCCAAAAGCAGCAGGCACGTCAACGCAATAAGTTGCATCAGGAGATTGTGCACCTTCAGGATTAGTCCATTCTCCATTTACTTTTGGTATCCAATAACAGGTGTAATCACTTGTTCCAATTGTGCTGGCATGCAAATCAATACAATTTCCGCAAATTTCCGCATAATTGCTTGCTCCAACAGAAGCAATTGGTTGTTTTGCAAAAACCACATCTTTATAAGTCTCTCCAGTACATTCTAAACCTCCAACAATATTGCTTTCTGTCCAAACAAAACGTAAAGGACGATTTAGCCCAGGGTAGTTACCTATAGTTACGTTAACGTTTGTTGAGTTTACGTTTGGTGAAAATAGTGGATGTGGTGATGCTGTTACCCAATCTTCAAGTGTCTCATCCCAATCATAAGCAACCCATTGTCCAATAGCATTAGGTATTGTTGTTACAGAGAGATTATATTCAGTTCCACAAACTGTATCCACATTTGGCGTTGTAATTGGTGAAGGTGGTTTTACATAAGTTACTAAAACTTTATCTGAACCAGTACAAGATCCATTATCTTCTATTAATGTATATTGATAAGTTCCATAAACACTAACTTGTGAGTTAGCATCAGCAGCAGTTAAAGGATTAAAGCTGGTTCCACTTCCCGACCAAGTTAAATCACCATCCATACTTGCTTGACCATCCATCTGGGCAACATTACCACAAACAACAATATCTGGTCCAGCGTAAGGAGAAGGTGTAGCTAAAAACCTAATTAGTACGTCATCGCTGGCACCACATTCTCCATTTACAATATTCCAAGTAAAAGTACAGTCTTGATATCCTGAAGCCATTACTATAGCATTTGGATCTCTATGGTTAGTTCCACCTACTGTAATAAAATCACAAGTTGATGACCAATACCCATACATATCGCCTTCTGGTGTATTACCATTTAGCTGGATAATTAAGCCGCAAGTATCTTTATTGATTCCTGCATAAGCATGTGGGTTTTTTAGCCACATTACAGGCGTTCCTTGACCAACAGAATAACAACCCGAGCTTATATTAGCATGTCCATTAGGACCGATTGGTAATCCGCAAATTGGAGAAACATAATAAGTAGTGTTAAATTGTAAAGGAGCAGTAAAACAGAAGTTTGGATCATCGCTATAAGCTATTGGCTCATTGTCGCCAGTATGAATTATAAATTCAAATCTTCCGGCACCTCCATCTGTTTCTTCGTTCCCATTATGTGTTACCGCTGGAGTAGTACATTCGTCTTCGCAAAGTACTACTGTTTGTAAGGAACCCATGGTACCGGCATAAAGTGGACAACCACAGTCTCTATATCCATCAAGAACAAAGCTACTACATCCATTAGGGTCTGCAACTGTATAGCCGTAAGCACTTGGAGACACAAGAGTTGCTGTATAATGTGGGTTTGGATGCGTGACTCCATTCAGTAAATATCCTGAAAATGGACCTCCTTGTGAACCTACAACATCAAATTCTACATAAAAGTTTGTAGGTTCTGCAATTGGGCCACAATATTCTTGAAAGTTTTGAACAGTTATAGCGTCATATACTGTAAAAGTTATGCTATGAGAAAGAGGGCCACCTGTACATGGATCTTGAACGGTATTAGTAATTGTATAGGTTCCGGGTTTTGCAGGGTTAAATTGTCCTGTTGCAATGTTTAGTAGTTCGGAATTTAAATTAATACTTAAACTTCCAAAATCTACCATTTCCAACATAAAGGGAGCTAAGTTTACACACATGTTAGAAACTGGTGAAATTGTTGGATCATAAGTATCGTTAAATGTAATTGTAACGTCATCATGGCTAGCACATCCCGGGTTATCATTATGTCTTTCATGGAATCTAAACACATAAGTTCCAAACAAACTTACAGTTACATTAGAGCTAGGATTTGTTGGATTAGTAAATGTTGCAGTACCTGGTCCTGAAATCATTTCCCAGTTTCCAGTATTTCCTGGAAACTCTAATGAACTTGCTTGTAAATGATAAGTTAAAGCACAAATAGCATCATCAGACCCTGCATCAACACTTGGAATTACACAGCAGTTTGGATCTAATTGATGACGAACTGTTACATATAATGCAGTGTCGTGAGTACAACCAAAGTTGTCTGTAATTGTAAATATAAAAGGTTGTAGAGAGTTTACATCAGGTGTGGCAGAAGTAGTGTAAGTACCGTCCATACAGTTTTGATTGTTTGGAGCGTTAACAACAGAGCCGTAAAGTCCGTCCCAACTAGTTGGTGTGTATGTTTGTGTATAATCCCAAACAGCTGGGTATAGGCTAGGATCAAATTGTATAGACCAACCAAATATTGTTCCTGCATCTTGTCCCCAGTTATCACATAATCTTAACTGCCATGTTCCATTTAGAGGGCAACCTATTAAAGCTGATAAAGATTGATATGAAGCATAATTGCCAGATGGTAAAGTAGATTGCCAAGTCCCACTTGCTGCTTGTTGCATAGTTTGTGTGGCTGTTGGTGTGATATGATACCACATGCCTTGGTCGCCAACACAACTATTCCTGTTAGGTCCAGGGTAACCTAAATATGTTCCTCCACCTCCTTGCGCTCCAATTTGTACTTGTTGCCCATTTGGACAAATAACATAAAATGTTAAGTCGCCTAAATAGTGGTGAGCCAAATTCATATCAATAGAAATAATATCATTTATTGAAGTAAGTTCTTGCCCAGGCTCAAACGAACTTTCATGTAAAATTGACTCGTAACAAAGTGGTGGATTGTCAGGTACGCAAACTGTATCTCCACTTGCAAGAGGAACAACACTAGTCCATTCTGGATTTGAATAATAACCACAAACATGTACTGGTGAACCCATACAAATAGCTGGTGGGTTGGTTGCTGGTGTAGTTGTTAAAACTGTTGTTGTATTATTCCAAATTGGAGGCAGTGAAACTCTTACCCTTTTTTGTTCTGAGTTAGTGTTTAAACAACCTTGAGAGTCTTCAATTGAAACTGTTATATTATAACCTCTGCGTTCCGAGAAAGTGTGAGTTACACTTGTTAATCCTAAACCAACTTCTAAAGGGCTACCATCATTAAAATTCCAAGTAAAAGTATTTGTAGCATCAGTACAATCATAACTTGTTGAAGGATATTCGCCCTCAGCATTAAAAGTAATTGGAAAACTTTCATCATTATTCTCATCCCAACAAACATCAATATATAAATTACCAACTATTGGAGGATTAGCTGAGCTAATAACTACTGAACGTGGTTGACAAACAAAATTGCAAGTAATAGCATTTGTTCCCCAACTAGCGCCAGAAGTACCACCGGTAAACACAACAGTTAAACAACCGCTTTCGTTTCCTGCTCCAGTTTGTACGGCTAATTGACCACTAGTAGTACCATTATCCCAACAAGTAATTAATGGAGCTGATGTTGACGTACCGTCATAAAAACATAATGAAGTTCCAGCAGGAAAGTTGTAACCACCTGTTACTGCAAATGTTATGTGTTGATTTATTTCATGGTTAGAACAAATAGTAACAGTGTAAGTTTGTCCAACAGTATATGAACCTAAACCTAAACTACCAGAACAAGCCGATATGGTTTCACCGTTATTAGCAACCATGGTATGTTGTCCAAATCCATATATGGAAATGGCAATTAAACTCAATAAAATAAGTAACTTTTTCATAGCCTATTGTTTTTTATTTAATTTTTGTAATTTAATTCTGTTATCAGAACCTAATTTTAAATCTCTTTGAGAAGGAACTACCAATAACATTCCTGTATTGCCAGCTAAATAATATGTATATTTATCTAACTCATAGCTAATATCATACTCTAAGGGATTAAAATTATCTAAATCTGCCTCTGTAATAATTTGATTTTCAGAAACTTCTTTGGTTTTTGGATTAATCCTAATCAATTCCTTATAATCTACATGCTTATTAGGAAGAGGAACAAAATACAATGCTTCGCTAACGTAATACTCCAAAAAATCAAAATTGTCAGAATTGGTTTTTTTCATTTCTTTGAGCTCATTTGCATCAAATTTTACTAACAACTTTTGGTTTGTCTCCTGTGCATAGCAAAAGGAAAAACCTAAAATGAAAGCAATTAAAATAATAATTTTTTTAGTCTTCATATTTTTATAAATTTAAAGTTAACAAAATAAAATCACTTAATAGACAGTAAAAATGTCCAAAACGTTGCCTGAGATTTTAATTTTTTTTAATTTTTTCATTATACAAATGTAAATAAAATGTTTTTATTACTTGTATTATTAACAAATTGCTTTTGAAAATTATATAAAACTAAACAAATAAGCAACAAAACGCTAAATTGATTATATATGCCTGTTAGTAAGTTTTTGTGAAACAATTTCAATTTTTTCTACTTTTTTTTTCAAATTAAGCAATTATTTGATGTTTTTTTTCAAATCGTTAATAAATTATTCTAAAAATACTTGAAAACAGTTTTTACAAATTATATTTTTGTAAAAAAAAGTTGTGGAAAATAATTTACTGAAAGATTTAAACCAAGCTCAGAAAAACGCTGTTGAATACTGCCAAGGTCCTCAATTAGTTGTTGCAGGTGCAGGCTCAGGAAAAACAAGAGTCTTAACTTATAAAATTGCTTATCTAATTTCTAAAGGTATTAAACCATATAGAATTATGGCTTTGACTTTTACAAATAAAGCTTCAAACGAAATGAAAGAGAGAATAGATAAGCTTTTAGGTTATGAAGCTTCTCGAAATCTGTGGATGGGAACTTTTCATTCTATTTTTGGAAAAATTTTAAGATTAGAAGCCGACAAAATTGGATTTGATAGAAATTATACGATTTTTGATGCAACAGATTCTTTAAATTTGATTAAATCCATTATTAAAGAGTTAAATATAAATGATGAGATTTATAAACCAAAATCTGTTGCTGCACGCATTTCTTCTGCAAAAAATGAGTTGTGGACAGCTGATGGATATGCTCAAAATAATGATTTTCTAATTCTTGACGCTAAAGAAAATAGAGAGCATTTTCACCATATTTATTCAAAATATGCACAGCGTTGCAAATCTTCAAATGTAATGGATTTTGATGATTTGCTTTTATATACAAATATTTTGTTTAAGGCTAATCCTGATGTCTTAAATGTTTATAGACAAAGATTTGATTATATTTTGGTTGATGAATATCAAGATACTAATTATTCGCAATATTTGATAATTAAAAAACTTTCAAAAATGCACCGCAAACTTTGTGTTGTTGGCGATGACGCTCAAAGTATTTATTCTTTTAGAGGTGCGAAAATTCAAAATATTTTAAATTTTAAAAATGATTATCCTGATTATAAACTTTATAAATTAGAGCAAAATTATAGAAGTACTCAGAATATTGTTAATGCTGCTAATTCATTAATTCAAAAAAATAAAAATCAAATTGAGAAAAAATTATTTTCAAAAAATAATCAAGGTAGTAAAATTAAAATTGAAAAAACTTACACAGACGGTTTGGAAGGAATGGGAGTTGCTGAAAATATTTCAAGACTTTTGTTAGATAATCATTACACTGCCTCGGATTGCGCAATTTTATACAGAACAAATGCACAATCCCGAATTATGGAAGACGCTCTTAGAAAATTTAATATCCCCTATAAAGTCTTTGGTAGTTTATCATTTTTTCAGCGTAAAGAAATAAAAGATGTGGTAGCATATATTAGATTTACTGTTAATCAAAAAGATTCAGAGGCTTTTAGAAGAATAGTGAATTATCCTTCTCGTAAAATCGGAACAACAAGTGTTAATAAAATTTTTCAATTTTCTGAAAACTCAAATATCCCAATCTGGGAAATTTTAAAATATCCGCATAAATATAATGTGGGTTTAAATGCAGGAATTCAAAGCAAACTAAGAGGTTTTGCAAATTTAATTGAGAGTTTTATTGAAAATATAAATAATTATAATGCTTCAGAATTTTTAGTGGATTTAGTTAATAAGTCAGGAATACAGCATGAGCTTTTTAATGATAAAACTCCAGAGGGTGTTAATAGATATGAGAATTTACAAGAATTATTTAATGCAGTGCAAAATTTTTGCGACCAAAGAAAAGCTCTCGTGCAAGAGCATTCTATTATTGATTATTTAGAAAATATTGCTCTTTTAACTGATTTAGAAAATGAAGAAGAAAATGAAAATAAGGATAAAGTAAGTTTGATGACAATTCATTTTGCCAAAGGTTTGGAATTTAAAAATGTGTTTGTTGTTGGTGTAGAAGAAAATTTATTCCCAAATGCTATGAGTATTGCTTCTGCTAAGGAATTAGAGGAAGAAAGACGTTTGTTTTATGTCGCAATGACAAGAGCTATGGAAAATTTGTTTGTTTTTTATTCAATTAGTCGCTTTAGATTTGGTAGTCTTCAATCTATGAGACCAAGCAGATTTATTAGAGAAATAAATGAAGATTTCGTTGATTGTTCTGCGGAAGAAGATACGCAACAATTAAATTATAATAACGAAAAAAGAAATATAAATTTTGTGTCGGAAAGTAAAACTCAATATAAAAACTTAGATAAAAAAACTGTAGAAAAGCCAAGTAAAGTACCTAATACTAAGTTTGTTAGCTTAGATAAAGCTAATATGAAAAATGCAAATTTTATTAATATTTCTGAATATAAAATTGGAATGCAAGTAGCACATAATTCTTTTGGAAAAGGAGAAGTATTAGAAATAATTGAAGATGGCAACAACTCTAAAATAATTGTTAATTTTGACACAGGTGGTGAAAAAACTTTATTGTTAAAATTTGCAAAATTATTGATTTTATAAGCCTTATTTTGTTGATAACATAAAAAATCTTATTTTTGTAAAAAATATTTTTATGGATTATAATACTCAAAGACCTCAATTGAAAATTTCTGAATATGGACGTACAATTCAACAAATGATTGATTACGCCTGCACTATAGAAGATAAAGAAGAAAGAACTAAAGCGGCTCATACTTTGGTTTCTATTATGGGAAATATGAACCCTCAATTTAAAGATGCACCAGATTTTAAACATAAACTTTGGGATCATCTTGCAATAATGTCAGATTTTAAACTTGATGTGGATTGGCCATACCCTTTGCCAGACATAGAACTTTTGAATGAAAAACCAGCAAAAATACCATATTCTGATAGTAGAATAAGATATAAACACTATGGAAAAATAATACAAGGAATTTTACAGCAAATTGCAAGTATAGAAGAAGCCGAAAAAAAAGAAGTTCTAATTCAACAAATGGCAAACCAAATGAAGCGTTCATATATGGCTTGGAAAAAAGAAAATATTTCAGACGATATTATTTTTAGGGAATTAGAAATTTTGACTAAAGGAGAAGTGCAAATTCCGGAAGGACTTAAACTAGACGATTTTAGAGAAGTTTTGGTGCAAAATACCCAAAAACAAGCTTCAAGACCAAGTTCAAGGAAAAAGTTTTCAAGAAGAAAAAAATAATTTAATATGAGTACCTTTAAAGTTACAGGTGGACTTAAACTGCAAGGTGATGTTCACCCTCAAGGAGCAAAAAACGAAGCTCTACAAATTTTATGTGCTGTTTTATTAAGTGAAGAAAAAATTAAAATTAGCAATATACCTGATATTAGAGATATAAACAAACTTATCGATTTATTAGCCTCGCTTGGTGTGGAAGTTACCAAAAAAGCAAAAGGTGTTTATGAATTTAAAGCTGAAAATATTAATTTAGATTATTTGCAATCAGAAGAATTTCGTTCTGATGGCGCAGCTTTAAGAGGTTCAGTAATGATTTTAGGTCCTCTATTAGCAAGATTTGGAACTGTATGTTTGCCTAAACCAGGTGGAGATAAAATTGGTAGAAGAAGATTAGATACGCATTTTTTAGGTTTTCAAAAACTAGGTGCAGAATTTAATTTTGATACTAAAGATAATTTTTATACTCTTAGTGGAAAAGAGTTGAAAGGCAATTATATTCATCTTGAAGAAGCCTCGGTTACTGGAACTGCTAATATTATTATGGCAGCGGTTTTGGCTAAAGGTGAAACAACTATTTATAATGCAGCTTGCGAACCATATATTCAGCAGTTATGTAATTTATTAAATAGAATGGGAGCAAAAATTTCTGGAATTGCTTCTAATCTTTTGAAAATTCAAGGTGTTGAAAAACTCTATGGAGCAGAACATACTATTTTGCCAGATATGATAGAAATTGGCAGCTTTATTGGAATGGCAGCTATGACAGGCTCGGAAATTACAATTAAAAATGTAAGATATGATATGCTTGGAATAATACCAGATTCGTTTAGAAAATTAGGAATTAAACTTGAAAATATTGATGACGATATATTTATTCCTGCACAAGAAAATTATCAAATTGAAAGCTTTATTGACGGCTCTATTATGACTATAGCTGATGCTATTTGGCCAGGGCTTACCCCTGACTTATTAAGTGTTTTCCTTGTAACTGCAACACAAGCCAAAGGCTCAGTTTTAATTCATCAAAAAATGTTTGAAAGCCGTTTGTTTTTTGTAGATAAACTTATAGATATGGGAGCTCAAATTATATTATGCGACCCACATAGAGCTACAGTTATAGGATTAGACAGAGCAATAAAACTTAGAGCTACAACAATGCATTCTCCCGATATTAGAGCAGGTATGGCTTTGCTTATTGCAGCAATGTCGGCTGAAGGTACAAGTATTATTCATAATATTGAACAAATTGATAGAGGCTACGAAAATATTGAGCAAAGATTAAACCAACTTGGTGCTAAAATAGAAAGAATTAATTACTAATACTTTTATCTTATGAAGAAATTTATAATTTTAATTTTGATTCCTTGTTTTTCATTATCTTTATTTTCTCAACAAATTGGTGTAAATATTGGCGATTTAGCTCCTAATATTAAGCTGCCAAATCCTAAAGGTGATTCTATTTCTTTATATTCTTTGAGAGGACAAGTAGTACTAATTGATTTTTGGGCTTCGTGGTGCGGACCATGTAGAAAAGAAAACCCTAATGTGGTTAATGCTTATCAAAAATATCATAATCAAAATTTCCAAATTGGTAAAGGCTTTACTATCTATGGAGTTTCGCTTGATAAAACTAAAGAAAATTGGGAAAAAGCTATTAAAGATGATAATTTGAATTGGCACAATGTTAGCGATTTAGAATATTGGAAATCTTCTGCTGCAATAACATATGGAGTTAAAGGAATTCCAAGCAACTTTTTAATAGATAAAGATGGAATTATTCTTGCTAAAAACCTTAGAGGTAGCGTTTTAGAAGCAAGTTTAGAAAAATATCTGATTTTAGACCCTGTTTTAGCTTTTCAAGATAAATTGGCAGATTTAAAGTTAGAATATAATAGCTTGGCAAATTCCGAAGAGTATGCAAAATCTAAAGAATTGAAAAAGTTAAAGAAAAATATAGAAAATATAGAAAAATCTATTAAAATTTTAAAAAAATAATCTGACAATTTTAATTTTTTTTCGTGACAATTTGTCGCAATTACTATGTGGCAAAGTCTTTGTAATTATATTGAAACTTAAATTTTAAAAATGGACGAAATTTTAGACAACTCACAAGATTTAGAACAAAACAACCTGAGTGATATAAATCATGAAAATTCTGAAGATATAAAAAAATCTAATGAAAGCGAACAAGTAAAAGATAAAAAAGCTGACAAATCTTCAGTGAAAAAGAAAGAAAGGAAACTTAAAGAAGAAATTTCTTATTTAGAAGAACAAAATAATGAGCTAAAAGATAAATATCTCAGAATTGTGGCTGAATATGAAAATTTTAGAAAAAGAACTGCAAAAGAAAAACTCGACTTGCGAGAAGAGGTTAAAGCAAAATTAATGCTTGATTTTATTCAGGTAGTTGACGATATGGATAGAGCAGTAGAGCATTTAGATGATGTCAAAGACCTTGAAGCTACTGTTGAAGGCGTTAAATTAATAAACCAAAAGTTTTTAGATTTTTTAAAAACTCAAGGAATTGAAGAAATAATAGCACAAGATTTGGATTTTGATTTAGACCTACACGAAGCAGTTACTCGTTTTCCTGTAGAAGAAGAAGATAAAAAAGGTAAAGTTGTAAATGTAATTCAAAAAGGATATAAACTAAACGACAAAGTAATTAGATATTCTAAAGTTGTTGTCGGAGAATAAAATATGGCAAAAAGAGATTATTACGAAATATTAGGTGTAAACAAAGACGCTTCGGCAGAAGAAATAAAAAAAGCTTATCGCAAAAAAGCTATACAATTTCATCCTGATAAAAACCCAGGTAATAAAGAAGCAGAAGAAAAATTTAAAGAAGCAGCTGAAGCTTATGAGGTCTTGTCAAATCCCGAAAAAAAATCAAGATATGATAGGTTTGGACATGCAGGAATGAGTGGAGCAGGTGGATTTAGTGGTGAAGGCATGACTTTTGATGATATTTTTTCAAGGTTTGGAGATATTTTTAGCGATGCTTTTGGAGGTGGATTTGGTTCTTTTTTTGGAGGGGGCGGAGGAGCTCAGCGTAGGCAAAGGGTAAACAGAGGTACAAACCTTAGAGTAACTGTAAAACTTAGTCTTGATGAAATTGCTAATGGATGCACCAAAAAAATTAAAGTGAAAAAATATATTGCTTGCAAAACTTGCGGTGGAAATGGTGAAAAAAACGGAAATTCAAGCAAAACTTGTAGCACCTGCAACGGTAGAGGAACCCAAACTCGTGTTGTAAATACAATTATGGGACAAATGCAAACTTCTACTACTTGTCAAACTTGCGGAGGGGAAGGAAAAATTATTCAAGATAAATGTACTACTTGTTATGGCGAAGGGGTAGTTACAGGTGAAGAATTAATTGAACTGAAAATCCCGGCAGGAGTGAGCGATGGTGTGCAACTTTCAGTTTCAGGAAAAGGGAATGCTGCAAGACGTGGTGGAATAAATGGCGATTTAATCGTTTTAATACAAGAAATTGAACATCCTGATTTCCAGAGAGATGGCAATGATTTGATTTATAATTTATTTATTAGCATTCCTGATGCAATTACAGGAACAAACGTTGAAATACCAACTCTTAGCGGAAAAGTTAGAATTAAAATTGATGCTGGTACACAATCAGGAAAAATATTAAGGCTTAGAGGAAAAGGTTTACCAGATTTGAATGCCTATTCAAAAGGCGACTTGTTGGTAAGAATTAATGTGTTTATACCCTCATCTATAAATAAAGAAGATAAAGCCATTCTTCAAAAAATGAAAGAAAGCGATACCTTCGACCCAAAAAATAAAAAAACTGAAAGTATTTTCGATAGGTTTAGAGGCTATTTTTCTGCTTTTTAGTTTTATAACTAATTAATTATCTTTGTGAAAAAAATAAAATGAAAAATCTTATATTAATTTTATTTATTGCAATAAGTTTAACTTCTTTTGCACAAAGAAACTCACAAACAGTTAAGGATAAAAATCTATATACTACTGATACAAAATGGTCATGTGCTGATAAACATTATGCTTATTTCTTTATAAATTATTCTAAACCTATACCTATATATAATAGCATAGAAAAATCTCTTGGTTCTGGAATTTTTTCTGCTGGATATACATATCGTTATAAAATTATTAAACCCATTGATATTGGAGCAGAAATATCTTATCAAAACAGGCAATCTGCTATAAAAAAAGAAAACTTATCAACTTTTGACACTTCTAATTTTTAT
>LSQX01123210.1_pt5 | contig 21862 bp, 22 predicted proteins | sample 654561 | NCBI WGS metagenome assembly LSQX01 (sample SAMN04489861, study PRJNA283612) | anaerobic digester metagenome | isolation source: 4 biogas reactors fed with cattle manure at either 37C or 55C with and... | place: Denmark: Kongens Lyngby | collected 2014
TCACTTGATACCGCAAGAGCTGTGCTAAGCTGTATCCGTATGAAGCAGCAGGGCATAAGTCCGGATGTGACAGACCTGAGCACATTCAGTTGAAGACCTGTAATTTTATATTAAACCAATTTTACACTGGAAAATAAATCGATAGGGAGGTACAAATGTCAAAACTGCTCAAGGAAGAGATAATCAGTGTGGAGAAAGCAACAGAAGGCATATACCGGATGACGGTCGCATCGGACTACATATCGGCCAATGCCGAACCAGGGCAATTCGTCAATATCAAATGTTGCGAAGGGGTGCAGACGCTGCTGAGACGGCCTGTGAGCATATGCTCGACAGACAGGGCAAAAGGGCGCTACGATCTGTATTTTCAGGTAAAGGGCGCTGGCACCGAAATACTGGCGGGTAAAAAGAGTGGTGACTTTATTGACATACTCGGACCTCTGGGCAGGAGCTTCGACCTGGATATAGGGTATCGCCGAATTGCCGTTGTAGGTGGCGGGATAGGGATATTCCCTCTGCTGTTTTTACTGAATGAAAGCAAAGCGGTTGTCAAAAGGTCATATCTTGGTTTCCGCTCATCAGGATATATAGTGCTGCAGGAAGAATTCAGGCAAAAATCGAATTCGCTGGAAATTGCAACTGATGATGGAAGTTACGGCATGAAGGGATTTGTGACTGATATGCTGGAAAGGGACATTTTATCCGAAGAATTTGATATGATATATGCGTGCGGGCCAACCCCGATGCTGAAGAAAGTAACAGAAATCGCAAAAAAACACAATGTTCGCTGTCAGATATCTCTCGAACAGAGAATGGGGTGCGGCTTTGGTGCATGCCTGACATGTGCTTGTGAGACCAGGACTGAAGAAGGCGGAAGCCAGTTTGTACGTGTGTGCGCTGACGGCCCTGTATTCAACAGTGAAGATGTGATTTTCCAATGACCACATATGAACGTAGCACAATAATCTGTTAAGATATTATCTGGAGGGTATGATGAGCAATATAGATCTGTCAGTGGATATATGCGGAATAAAGATGAAAAATCCTGTAATTGCAGCATCCGGGACATTTGGATTCGGGAGAGAGCATGCCGGATATGTGGACCTGAACAGGATCGGCGGCATAAGTGTCAAAGGGCTCACACTTGAACCCAGGGCTGGCAACAAGCCTCCAAGGGTCGCAGAGACCCCTGCAGGCATGTTGAACAGTGTCGGATTGCAAAACCCCGGAGTAAGGAGTTTCATCAGAGAGGAGATACCTTTCCTCAGGCAGTATTCAACAGCCATCATAGCAAATATTGCCGGCAATACGACAGAGGAGTACTGCGAGATGGCAGAGATACTTTCAGATGCCGACATCGATGCGGTAGAACTGAATGTATCATGTCCGAACGTAAAAGCCGGATGTGTCGCATTTGGGAACACTCCACAGGGTATAGCGGAGATAACTTCTCTGGTGAGAAAATACTGCAACAAACCACTGATCGTCAAGCTTACTCCCAATGTGACAAGCATAGCCGACATTGCAAAAGCTGCTGAAGATGCCGGTGCTGATGCGCTTTCCCTCATAAATACATTGCTTGGCATGGCAATAGATATTGAAACCAGAAGACCGATACTGGCAAATAATACCGGCGGTCTTTCAGGTCCTGCAGTGAAGCCCGTGGCTGTGAGGATGGTCTATGAGGTCTGTCAGACTGTCAAAATACCTGTAATCGGCATGGGCGGAATTTTCAGCGGCAAGGATGCTGTCGAGTTCATGCTTGCGGGAGCATCTGCCGTAATGGTTGGAACGGCATGTCTTGTTTATCCCGATGCCTGCATAAAGGTATGTGAAGGTATAGAAGAATATATGAGGAGGCATGGCTTCGAAAGAACGGCCGATATCACCGGCAAACTGGTATTGAATACATAAGCAGAGAGGTGATTTCTTGAAGACCAGGCTGATATTCGTCAGGCATGCTGAAGCAGTGGGCAACAAAATAAGGCATTTCCACGGCTGGACAGACTCAGATCTCACTGACAAGGGTCATCTCCAGGCGATGCGTGTGGCTGAAAGACTGACGGATACTGACATGGATGTCATATATTCCAGCAATCTCAAAAGGACAATGCAGACTGCCGCATATATTGCAGAAAAGAAAGGGCTTACCGTCAACACATCAGAAAATCTCCGGGAAATAAATGGCGGTGACTGGGAGGATGTTGCCTGGACAGAGCTTGAGCAGAGATGGCCCGATGAATATGAAGCGTGGGAAAACCAGCCTCATAAGCTGAAAATGCCCAACGGAGAGTCGATGGCAGAATTCCAGACCCGTCTTCTGGATGAAGTCATGTCTATCATCAAAAGGCATGAAGGTAAAAATGTGTGCATCGTAACACATGGTACTGCAATACGTGCGATGATATGTCATTTCAGAAGCTGTACTCTGGAAGAGATGGTGGATGTCGAGTGGTGCGACAATACGGCCATAACCATTATCGACTACGAAGATGGAATTTTCAACATAGTGACCGAAGGAGATTCATCCCACCTGGGCAGTGACCTGGGAACCATAGTCAACCAGGAATGGTGGGAAGAATACAACAGGAAAAAGAAAGCACGCAGGGAAGAATAAGGAATATTACTATCCGGCACTGCTCTCCGCAGAACAGTATAATACTTGCGGTGCAGGCTATGAAGTCAACAGGAAAGGAAAGACGGCCGGATATGATGGGAGGAACATGAAAATGCCGAATGAAAAACTGATAAAATGGCTTTTTGAAACCAATGCGTTCAGAGTGTGTCCGGAGAATGAACCGTTCTGGTATACGTCGGGCACCATCGGACCCTACTATATAAACACGCACTTCTTATATGGCTCTGAGAGAAAGGCAATGGAACTCCTCGAATATATAGATCGTGTCAGGGAGGACAAACTGAAGTGTCCTGAAAGAGTTCTTGCAAAGGTGGAAGAGACATACGCAGGTGATCCTGTCTACAGGGGTGTTATCGACAGTTTGCTGGATTTTATCAGGGACAATGTCGATGTGGATGATATAGATTATATATCCGGCGGAGAGCGAAGGGACTGGTTTTTCTCACTACTGGCGGCAAAAGGTCTTGGCAAGCCTCATATAACTATTTACAAGGATCTGTCGGCAGTGATTACAGAAAAAGGTGAGACCAGGAGGTCGGATTCGGTAAACGGAGGACGGGTGCTCCACATTGCGGATCTGATCACTAAGGCCTCAAGCTATGAAAGGGCATGGATACCGGCAATAAAAAACATATGCGGCCAGATGACATGTACTGTGGTAATCATCGACAGGAAGCAAGGCGGCGCTGAACTTCTTGAGAGCCACGATGTTTGCTCCTTTGCCATGGTGTCCGTAGACAGGGACTTTTTCGACAAGGCCCTTGAAATGAACAGCATCAGCGCTGCTCAATACGATATGCTTTTGAAATATACTGCGGATCCGCATGGTTCAATGAAGACGTTTCTGGCAGAACATCCCGAATTCATCGAAAATGCCATGAAGTCAGACGAAAGGACTAAAGAGCGGGCCAGATTATGTATCGAAAAAGGAATATACAAATGATACGCTGATCAATGTGGAATGCAGCAACAGATGGAGACCTGCCGGCAAAGGCGGCAGATGATGATGTAATACAGGTGACGGACAATGAAAACAACAGCGGTTTTTATACTGATAGTTATGATATTATCGATGGCAGCAGGATGTTCTTTGCCAGGTAAAAGAGATGATGGTTATCCGGCAGAACAGGAAGGAAACGGAACAGAGACCCCGGCAGGAGACCCGTCAGAAAAAGATACTGACGGCGAAGAACAGTTGCCTGATGGCAATGAAAAAAATGACGGGGGCGTCAGTACCGGGGATGGCAAGGACACAGACATTGACGAAACCATCCGGACAAGGCTCAGCAGAATGACCCTCGATGAAAAAATCGGACAGATGTTCATAATAGGGCTGGAAGGCACGTATATCGATGAAGATATTAAGCGCCTCGTGGCGGACAGGCTGCCCGGCGGCTTTATTCTGTTCAGACACAATATAACAGATGCTGACCAGCTTCTCACTTTCATAAACGATTTAAAAACTGCAAACGATGGAAATATTCCGCTCTTTATTTCTGTGGATGAGGAAGGAGGACGCATCAGCAGACTGCCTGATCAGTTGCGTGCAATGCCCTCCGCCATGTCTGTAAGTGAACTGGACAATGAAACGGCCACATATGAAACAGGCAAAATCCTTGCAGAGAGGATCAGGATCTTCGGCTTCAATATGGACTTTGCCCCTGTTCTTGACATCCTGAGCAACCCGGATAATACAGTAATAGGCGACAGAGCCTTCGGGACAAATGCCCAATCGGTATCAAAACATGGTATACAGATGATGAAAGGGATACGTGATACTGGGATTATTCCTGTGGTAAAGCATTTTCCAGGACATGGAGATACAGACATTGACTCTCACCTTGGTTTGCCGATAATAAGCCAGGGAATGGACCTGCTGTCGGAGCGAGAACTCGTGCCCTTCAGAAGAGCTGTCGATGAAGGAGCGGAGGCGGTGATGGCAGCGCACATAGTGGTCACCGCAGTGGACCCGCGATTGCCTGCATCGCTGTCAGGTGCTGTTATAAACGGGCTTCTCAGAAAAGATTCAGGGTTTGACGGCGTGGTGATTACAGACGATCTGACAATGAGAGCCATTACAGATAATTTCGAAATCGGAGACGCTGCTGTCAGATCAGTTATAGCCGGTTGTGATATCTTACTGGTTTGTCATGGTCGTGACAAGCAGGAGGAGGCAATGGATGCGGTAAGGAATGCTGTTGAAGCAGGCATGATCGACGAATGCAGGATCGACGAGAGTGTTGCCAGGATATTGAAATTGAAAGAAAAGTATGGCTTGAACAACAATGCATACCGGTATGCCGATGTGGATATGCTGAATGAAAAAATTGATGGCCTTTTGGCTAAATGGTATAATGATAATTGACGAAAGGGACATTTCTCAGCTCTGCACAAGAGAGCAACTGCAGAGATCTGTCCCTTTACCTTGATTGCGGGAGGCAGGAATTGGCGAACAGAGGAAGCACCTTAGTAACTGAAGATGAAATAACCAGGCAGGAAGCGTTCATGCATTCCGTAAGGGAACTGAATCCCGGAGCCGATAAGAAATATTTGATCAGCACTTTTGGTTGTCAGATGAACGAGAATGATTCGGAGAAGCTGGCGGGTATGCTGGAATCCATGGGATACATACGCACTGATGAGATGGACGAATGCGACCTGATACTGTTCAATACATGTTGTGTCAGAGAAAATGCGGAACTCAAGGTTTACGGACATCTCGGTGCGCTGAAGCCGCTGAAATCCCGCAGGCCCGGGCTGGTCATTGCTGTATGCGGCTGTATGATGCAGCAGAAAGAGGTCGTTGAGCATATTCTTGAGAAATACAGGCATGTTGACCTGATTTTCGGGACTCATAATCTGCACAAATTCCCGGAGCTTTTGTACAGGGCTGTGACAGGTGACGCTGCTGTTGCTGACATCAGCTCATGTGACGGCTACATAGCCGAAGGGCTTCCTGTCAGACGTGAGCACAGCGTGAAGGCATGGCTGACTATCATGTATGGTTGCAATAACTTCTGCTCATATTGTATCGTTCCGCATGTCAGGGGACGCGAGAGGAGCAGGATGGTTTCTGATATCCTTGATGAGGCAAGGTTTCTTGCCCGTCAGGGCTATAAAGAGATCACTCTGCTGGGTCAGAATGTAAACTCCTATGGCCTGGACAGGAAGGATGGCACCAGTTTTGCAGCGCTATTGCACAGACTTGAGGAAATAGATGGCATAGAAAGAGTCCGGTTTATGACTTCTCATCCCAAGGATCTGTCAGATGAGCTGATATATGCTATGAGAGATTGCCATAAGGTATGCGAGCATCTGCATCTGCCGGTCCAGGCAGGGAGCAGCAGGATACTGGCAGAAATGAACCGCAGATATTCACGGGAGCACTATTTCGAACTGGTGCAAAAGGTCAGGGAACACATACCAGGCATATCAATTACTACGGATATCATCGTTGGTTTTCCCGGAGAGACTGATGAAGACTTCGAAGATACTCTGGACCTGGTTGAAAATATCAGATTCGACTATGCATATACGTTCCTTTATTCAAGAAGGACAGGTACGCCTGCTGCAAGGAAAACTGATCAGGTAAGTGAAGAAGTGAAGAAAAAGAGGTTCGAAGAATTGCTGAACATCCAGAACAGGATCAGTAATGAGATAAACAGCAAGCTTGCCGGTACAGTCACAGAAGTGCTGACAGAAGGACACAGTAAGAACAATATCGATATGATGACCGGACGTACGAGAACAAATAAGATAGTGAATTTCAAGGGAAGTGCTGATCTGACCGGGAGGCTGGTCAGAGTGAAGATAGACAAAACCGGCACATGGTCACTTGATGGCACACTGGTATGAAAACAGAGACATCGGATTCGTATTTTCAAGCATAAGTGAGGTCGATTTTTTTGGCGCTTACCCCAATGATGCAGCAATATCTGGACATTAAGGAGCAGTACAGAGACTGCATCCTTATGTTCAGACTTGGCGATTTTTATGAAATGTTTTTTGACGATGCAGTGGTTGCGTCCAGGGAACTGGAGATAGCATTGACCGGAAGGGACTGCGGTCTGGAAGAGAGAGCACCGATGTGCGGAGTGCCTTATCATTCAGTGGACGGATACATTGCCAGGCTGGTCCAGAGAGGATACAAAGTAGCGGTTTGCGAACAGATGGAAGACCCTTCGCAGGCAAAAGGCATCGTCAGACGTGAAGTCGTTCGGGTAGTGACTCCCGGGACTGTCACGGATATGACGATGCTGGATGAAAAGAGAAATAATTATCTGGTTTCGATCTATGCTAAAAAGCACATGTATGGACTTGCAGCAGTGGATGTCTCCACAGGTTATTTTGCGGCAACGAGGATCACATGGGGGAATACGCTGACCAAGCTGCTTGATGAAATAGCAAAATATTCACCTGCCGAGATTATCACAAACCGCGGTTTTTATGATTCAAAGGCAGCAGCCGGACAACTGGCAGCCAAATTCGATGCCTACATTTCTCAACTGGATGACATGTATTTTGATGACGAATTCTGTTTTGACCTGCTGAGCCAGCGTCTCGGATCACCTGCTATCCCCGGGGAAGAAAGCGAACTGATTGTCAATGCCGCAGGTGCCCTGCTGTATTATCTCGATCAGACGCAAAAAACCAGCCTCAGCCATATACAACAGATCGTACCCTATAAGCTGGAAGAATATATGATACTGGATATGGCTACGAGAAGGAATCTGGAACTGACTGAAACGATGCGTGAGAAATCCCGCAAAGGCTCTCTTTTATGGGTGCTGGACAAAACTATGACTTCAATGGGAGCAAGGACACTCAGAAGATGGGTGGAACAGCCCCTGGTCAATATCGAAGACATAAACGGAAGACTTGAAGCAGTGGCAGAGCTGAAGGACAAGTTCATGGTCAGGATGGAGCTGCGTGAACTCCTCAAGCGGGTTTATGACATCGAAAGACTGATCAGCAGGATAGTTTTGGGGAATGCCAATTGCAGGGATCTGATAGCCTTAAAGAATTCACTTGGTCAGATACCATTCATCAGAAAGATACTGTCATGCTGCGAATCGGATCTTTTGAAGCAAAACAACGCATTGATGGATGATCTGGAGGATATATCAGGGTTGATAGAGAGATCCATCGTTGACGACCCTCCGGTTTCTGTTAAGGAGGGCGGGATCATAAAATCCGGTTATGATGAAGAGGTGGATAAACTAAGGGATGCTGCATCCAATGGCAAACAGTGGATACTGTCCCTTGAGGCCAGTGAACGGGAGAAAACCGGGATCAGGAATCTCAGGATAGGTTATACAAAGGTATTCGGCTACTATATAGAGGTCACCAAATCCAATCTGCATCTCGTTCCAGAGGAATATATCAGGAAACAGACACTGGTCAACTGTGAAAGGTATATCACTCAGGAACTGAAAGAAATCGAAGAGACAGTCCTTGGAGCCGAAAGCAGAGTTGTGGATCTGGAATACCGGATATTTGCCGATATCCGTTCTGAAGTCGCAGCCCAGACATCGAGGATAAAGCAGACTGCACAATGCATATGCGAACTTGATGTTATCTGCTCTCTGGCTGAAGTTGCCGATCGTGAAAATTACTGTCTGCCAACTGTTACTGATAACGGCATCATAAAGATCGAAGGCGGCAGGCACCCTGTAGTCGAGAAGACACTTGAAACCGGCGCTTTTGTGCCAAATGATACATTACTGGACATGGATGAAAACAGGCTGGCCGTCATAACCGGACCCAACATGGCCGGCAAGTCCACTTATATGAGACAGGTGGCACTCATCGTGCTGCTGGCACAGATAGGAAGCTTCGTGCCTGCTGATTCTGCTGTTATCGGCATAACGGACAGAATATTCACCAGGGTAGGCGCTTCTGATGATCTGGCTGCAGGCCAGAGTACATTTATGGTGGAGATGTCTGAAGTAGCAGCCATATTGGAGAATGCCACAGAGAGAAGTCTGCTCGTACTCGACGAGATAGGAAGGGGCACCAGCACTTTTGACGGCCTGAGCATAGCATGGTCGGTGATAGAATACATATCGGACAAGGAAAAAGTGGGGAGCAGGACGCTCTTTGCCACACACTACCACGAACTCACTGAACTGGAAGGCAAACTCCCGGGCATCAAGAATTACTGTATTGCCGTCAGGGAGGAAGGAGAGGATGTAATTTTCCTGAGGAAGATCATGCGCGGAGGTGCGGATGGCAGCTACGGCATTCAGGTAGCTAAGCTGGCAGGGCTTCCCCGGTCAGTGACTGACAGGGCGAAAGAGCTTCTCAGGGAGCTCGAGGAAGCTGATATAAGCAAGAAAAAGTCGCGGCGCATGAAAAAAGTGCTGGAGGGACAGGTGGAGTTCTTTATTCCTGAGGACAATGAGGGCAAAACAGCCAAAGAAGTGCTGGAAGAGTTGATTTCAGTGGATATATCGACTCTGACGCCGCTGGATGCCCTGAATATTCTGTACAGACTCCAGTTGAAAGCAAGAAAGGGTTGAATATGGGAAAGATAATTATCCTGGATGAAAATACAGTAAACAAAATAGCCGCAGGCGAAGTGGTGGAAAGACCAGCCTCAGTGGTGAAAGAGCTGGTAGAGAATTCTATCGATGCCGGCGCGGATATTATAAGTGTGGAGATACGCAATGGTGGCATTTCCTTTATGAAAGTCACGGACAACGGCAGCGGTATGTCGGAGGATGATGCGGCAATGGCATTTGAAAGCCACGCCACCAGCAAGATAAGGCGGGCTGACGACCTTGGAGCGATAACGAGCATGGGCTTCCGCGGTGAGGCATTAGCCAGTATTGCCGCCGTTTCAAAGGTCCATATGCTTACCAGGACCCATGACAGCGTCCAGGGTGTGAGCATAACGGTTTCAGGAGGTGTTCCGGAGGAAGTGAGGCCTGCCGGTTGTCCAGCCGGCACTTCCATAACTGTGAGTGAACTGTTTTTCAACACCCCTGCAAGATACAAGTTTTTGAAAAAGGATGCAACAGAAGCCGGATACATAGCGGATATCCTCAACCGTATCGCCTTGTCGCATCCGGAAATATCCTTCATGCTGACGAATAATGGCAGGAAGGTTTTGCACACTCCGGGCAACGGGGATCTGAAAAGCACGATCTTCAGCATATATGGCGCTGAAACGGCAAAACATCTGGCAGATGTCGATTATGAGGACGGGGACATCAGGATCACCGGATTTGCCGGATTGGCTGAAATAGCCCGTTCCAGCCGAGTAAACCAATCCATATATATAAACCGAAGATATATCAGGAACAAAACTGTTACATCAGCCATCGATGCTGCCTATTCCACTTACCTGATGAAGAACAAATATCCTTTTATCGTTCTGAATATCTCCATTGATCCGTCCAGGATCGATGTCAACGTACATCCTTCAAAGCTGGAGGTCAAGTTTTCAAACGAGCAGGATATATTCAGAGCAGTTTACCACGCTGTCAACAATGCTCTCATCTCTCATTCGAACGTGAGGACGCTGCATGGAACTGAAAAAAGCGGCAGTCATGGTGGCAAAGCAGGTTACGGCAGCAGAGGCAGTACTGTAACAGGCGCGCGGTCTGCCGGTAAATCATCAGCAGGCATGAAGACTTATACTGAAATCAATGCGTATGGAAAACCATCTTACTCACAGCAGGAATTTGAGTGGGTCAGAAAAGAGCTGGACCGGAAATACCAGGAGGCCATATCCGGGAAAACCCGGCAGCAGGATACAGTGGGGCATGGCCATAGCGGAAAAGCGACAGATGCCGGGGAGAAATCTGAGAAAATCCCGTCAAGCCAGGATATTGATTACACGGATGGGCATAACAGCGCTGTTTTTGTTAAAGATGCGCATGACAGTGCTCTCGGGACCGACCATACTGAGACGGACACCAATGTCATTTCTCCCGACGACAGCAGAAAAACGGATAAGATTGAAACATGTGATATGTCGGATAGCTTAAAGCTCTTTGACAATACCAGAATAGTAGGTCAGTTATTCTCTACCTACATATTGCTGGAAGGAGCAGATGAGCTGTTTTTGCTGGACCAGCACGCTGCGCATGAAAGGATCAGGTATGAGAAACTCAGAAGAGCATATGGCGAGGAAAAGCCTTTGTCACAGATGCTGTTGTCATCAGTTCATGTTGACCTTACAGGCAGCGAGTATCAGTTTGCCATGAGTGAAACAGACTTTTTCGAAAAGCTTGGTTTCACATATGAAAGCTTCGGAGCAAATTCCGTCATCATCAGATCTGCGCCGCTGTTAGATGAAAATACGAATATCAGGGAATGCTTCACAGAGATACTTGACTTTTTGATGAGTGAAGGCAGTACTGACAGGAGCTTGCTGGCCGACAGAGCCATTTACAGGATGGCATGCAAATCAGCGGTGAAAGCTCACGATAGATTGGACGAAAGAGAGATATGGGCGCTGCTCGATGAACTTTCAGCTCTCGAAAATCCTTATACATGTCCGCACGGGCGACCTGCCATATATAAAATACGAAGATACGATCTGGAAAAATTGTTCAAGCGGATAGTATAAATCAAAAAGCTACTGGGTACAATTGTCAGATAGAAAGGGGAGACCAGCATGGAGCCTGTAGTCGTTATAGCAGGCCCTACTGCATCCGGAAAGACCAGCTTGTCTGTCGAACTGGCAAAGCGCATAAATGGCAGTATAGTATCTGCTGATTCGATGCAGATATACAAATATATGGATATCGGCACTGCAAAGCCCACTGAACAGGAAATGTCCGGCATAAGGCATTATATGATGGATGAAGTGGAACCGGATGAAAACTACAGTGTCGCCAGATACAAAGAAAGAGCCCTCGAATGCATATCAGCAGTGATAAAGGATGGCAGGCGCCCAATAGTCACAGGCGGAACAGGTTTATACTTAAATTCCCTTATCTATAACATAAATTTTTCTGAAACCATCTGTGACGAAAGCCTGAGAGAATCGTTGAAGACTGAAGCAGAACAGCACGGAAGCAGGCATCTGTACGAAAAGCTCCTTGAGATCGACCCGGAGGCGGCATCCAGGATACATGAGAACGACACAAAAAGGATAATCCGGGCTATAGAGGTCTATACCCACACGCGAAAGACGATATCGGAGCACATAAGGACGTCAAGGATCGAACCTCCTCCTTACAAATATATCGTTTTCGGATTGAAGTGGGACAGGGAGATATTGTACAGACGCATAAACGAGAGAGTCGACAAAATGATCAGGGAAGGACTGGTGGATGAGACCAGGCGCCTGGTTGAGATGGGTTTTGACAGGGGAACTGCGATGCAGGCCATCGGATATAAGGAAATATTGCCCTTTCTGAAAGGGGAGTGTTCGCTGGATGAAGCTGTTGAAACATTGAAACGGAACACGAGACGCTATGCCAAAAGGCAGATGACCTGGTTCAGGCGTATAAGGGAAATAATCTGGCTGGATATGGGCGAGGATACTGATTTACAAGATACTGCAGAGAAAATAATTCATCATTGTATTGAAAGGTTTGGAATAATCTTGTAGAATTATAATGATCCTTACTTGTTGGAACGTGAGGATATATCATTGAGGAGGATTGTCAGGTGAACAGATCGAATATCAATTTGCAGGATGTATTTTTAAATCAGGTAAGGAAAGAGCACCTTCCCGTGACTATTTACCTTACCAACGGTTTCCAGCTCAAGGGTCTGGTAAAGGGCTTCGACAATTTTACTGTCATACTGGATACCGACGGAAGACAGCAATTGGTTTACAAACACGCCATTTCAACCATAAGCCCAATGAAACTGGTAAACTTTATTTTCAATGATAACAAGGAATAGCATATAGTATCTATTCTCCTTCATTTCATACCTGGTAAGAGGCTCCGATAAGCGGGCATTCATCGGAGGCGGTATTATTCAGGATAGGGAAACCATCAGAGAACAGGTAAGATTCTCCTGACGATGTGAATCCCGGTAAAAGAAAAAAACAGGCTCTGCTCTGTGAATGTCCAGTGCAGTGCCTGTTTTATATTCTGTGGTGTCACATCTTTCTGAATACGCCTATTACCTTGCCAAGGATAGTTATATTGTCACGGACGATGATGGGATCCATGTGCATGTTCTGAGGCTGAAGTCTTATATGATCCTTTTCTCTGTAAAAAGTCTTGACGGTAGCCTCATCACCGATCAGTGCCACGACTATATCGCCGTTATTGGCTGTGGATTGCTGTTTTACCAGGACCAGATCTCTGTCCAGTATTCCTGCCTCGACCATACTGTCACCCTGGACTCTCAGCATGAATGCAGTGTTATTTTGAACATAGTCTACAGGCAACGGGAAAGTGTCCTCTACATTTTCGACAGCCAGGATGGGCTGTCCGGCTGTAACTTTACCAACTATCGGCACATCGACCAGCTCTTTTCCGGAGTAATAATTTTTTTGAGGCTCATTTTCCTTTCGGGGTGTATTCCTGGCTCCTCCAATAACCCTGATAGCTCTGGGCTTCGTAGGGTCTTTTGCTATCAGTCCGCTTTTTCTGAGCTTTTCCAGATAACCATGAACTGTAGATGTGGATTTGAATCCAACTGCGCTGCATATTTCCCTTACTGACGGAGGATATCCCTTTTCCTCGACCTGCCTGTTTACGAAATCCAGGATCTGCTGTTGCTTTTCAGTAAGCTTTTTACCCATTCCATACACCCCTTTTGTATTGTTGCCCAGTAAATATATCCACTGAAAACATTATATTAAAAAAGAATAAAATTGTCAAACAAATGTTCGGATAAGTATTGACAAAGGAACACATGTTCGTTTATAATTGCATTAGAACACATGTTCTGCAGGAGGATGTCATGAGAAAGAAGTATGTTTTAAAAAACCGCAAACGTTTCAACTTGTTTCTGGCAGTTCTTACAGTATTGATTTCTGTCGTGATATTTGCAGCGGCAGCCAGTGGTGCAGACTCAGAATATGCATATGAGACGGTGGTCATTCAAAAGGGAGATACTCTCTGGGATCTGGCGAAGGAATACCGCGGCAGTTCAGATATAAGACAATACATAGAGAAGATCAAGGCTGTCAATGGTATGGATAACTCCACCATTTACGAAGGCGACATCATAAAGATGCCGTTATAACAGATCAGTTACTTATCTCGGCCAGCAGCGATTGCCAGACATCCATACCGGGGGTGTTCTGTTCAGGATCAGACCTGTCAGGTATCAGCCCCAGTCTCCAGAGTGATATGCCATCGATTCCGAAATGCCTTGCCAGCTTTATCTTAGCCAATACACTCCTGCTGTTTTCATACCATACAGTATATTCGACACCTGTTGAGTCATCTGTATATTTCAAGTATGGGTTCTCATAATCCTCATGATAGTGATAGGAGATATCTTTGTCGCTGTCAAGGAGCTTCAGGAAGTTTTCAAGATTATATCTCAGGGGCACCTGATTAAGTGTTTTACCGTTTTGCTTTTTCCAGACTGTCCAGTCGAATGAAATCTGAAGCATTATCTTATTTTTGTCCTGAACACCGTTAGTGCTGTCGCTTATCGCATGGAGAGCGAAATACACGTCTTCGAGAGGGGTTAGCGGGGTGATGGTTACACCGCGTTCCATCTCGGCCCTGGTAAGGCGTTTGGCATCATAGTCATGAGCCATCAATATCACTTTATCAGCCAGTTCGCCGATAGTTCTGTAATCATAGCCGTCAATGCTTGAAGAGCTCCTCCTGGGGTGTATCAGCGGGTGTACGGCAACGAAGAGCTTTTTTTCATGAAGATCCAGTTTGTCTTTCAGCTTTTTGAGAAACTTGTTGAAGCCATTTTTCGCACTTTCGCCCCTCAGACCCTCAAAATCGATGACCACGCCATCGAATGAACCTGTTTCGTTGCCGCGTGTCACGCTTTCAAGGGCGTTTGTGATATCGTCGATGACTTTTTCAGTTAATTCGTCATTATTGAATATGTATTCAGGAAGTCCGTGTACTTCGTTTGTGACAGGATCCTTTATTTTAACTGACTGATCAGCATATACCATCAAAAAAGTTGGCACACCTGCTTCTTTGGCCGCTTTGAGTCTGCTGCTGAATCCTGTGGGCAGATAAAAATCATTAAGACCCAGCTCAGTGCGTGACATATTGAGGATGATGTTTCCGTCAGAGTCGTCATAGCCCAGACTGCTCCATCCAAAAGACACAGAAGTGAGATCAGGTATCTTATCGCTTTGAGGTGAAGAGCTTATGGCGTAAAATGCATTCAGACTGTTGATTTTTCTTTCCATGACCCCAAGCATCCGCACCAACATCGCCGCTGCCTGTTCCCTCAGTAGACTGTTGTTGGGATTGAATGCAGATGCTTCACTTATTATCCCAAAATCCTTTGCTATGGTGATATAACCTGTGTATTCAGACACGTCTTCGTATGGAGGTTCAAAATAATGCAGCCTGCCAGCCAGCTTGCCGTAGCCGAGGCTGTTTATTATCATTACTACTGCATCCTGACGGGTGATGGGATCGCCAGGCCTGAAGGAGTCTGTCTCATTTGTGATTATTCCGTTTTTAAGGGCTGTTTCTATGGGCCTGAAATAGAACTTTTTCGGGTCCATGTTATCAGAGAAAGAGCCCTGCTGTGGAACTTCACCGTCAAGGTCCAGAAGATTTATCAGCATTGTGATAAATTCAGCTCTTGTTATCGTACGACCGTAACCGAATCTGTTGCTTCCTATACCTTGCGTCACACCCATACTTCTTAGCCTGTGTATAGGCTCGTAAGCATAACTGTTTTCAGGCACATAAGAAAATGGGAGTGATTTGTCAACCGCATTTTGACTGTTTGAAACATATTGAGCATATGAAAATGCTGATAAAGAAATTATCATGGAAAACAAAATCAAGAAGCCTATGAAATTGATATTTTTCTTTAAAAAGTCAAGCATTTTGCCCCCTGAAAATGTTGTTTTACATAATACAGCATAAGTTTACCATAACCGAATGAATGACTGCAACATTTGAGGAAGAGTGTGCTATAATTAGGAAGGACAAGGCTGATATTTTGCATCAGCTCAGTCTGGACATAATAAGAATAGATGCAGCAATGAGTCGCCCGGGACAAATTGCATCATTGCAACACAACACAGACATTCAAGGGGTATGATATGGGATCTGAAATATATCTGGACAACAGCTCAACAACCAGACAATATGATGAAGTAACATCGCTGATGGCCACGATAGCTTCTACGAAGTATGGCAATCCGTCATCATTGCATACAAAGGGCATAGAAGCCGAAAGGCTGGTTTCGGCCTCTCGTGAGACGATAGCCGATCTTCTTGGTGTCCGGCCGTCGGAAGTGTATTTCACATCCGGCGGTACTGAATCCAATAACCTGGCGATCATTGGATACCTTGAGGCAAACCCCAGAAAAGGCAGGCACATCATTACCACCAGCATCGAACACCCCTCTGTGCTGGAAGTTTTCCGCCATCTCGGAAGCAGGGGATGGAGCGTGGATTTTCTGGATGTGGATGAAAAGGGCCGGATTCTGACCGGGCAACTGGAGGAAAAAATAAGGCCGGATACTGCACTTATCAGCATCGTTCTTGTCAATAATGAAACGGGTACGATACAGGATATCGAAGAAATATCATCGATCAGAGATTCGTTGAATCCTCAGACAGTGATACATGCAGATGCAGTACAGGCTTTCGGCAAGATAACGCTGTATCCTGTAAGAGCAGGCATAGACCTGATGTCTGTCAGCTCACATAAGATTCACGGCCCCAAGGGAGTCGGTGCTTTATATGTTTCAGCAAAGGTAAGGATAAATCCGCTGTTTTACGGAGGAGGCCAGGAGACACTGCTACGCTCGGGGACTGAGAATGTGCCGGGAATCGCAGGCTTCGGTCTGGCAGCCAGTATGACCACAGAAAAAATTGATGAGAGTTTCAGAAAAGCGGTTGGTCTGAGAGAGCTGCTGATCAGTGAGCTTGCTTCTTCCGATATTTCATACTGTGTCAATTCGCCAGATGACGCTTTGCCCCATATAGTAAACATTTCTTTTGAAAATGTCAGGGCCGAAGTGCTGCTTCATCATCTGGAGCAAAGAGGGATATTTGTTTCGACCGGTTCAGCCTGCTCATCACATAAAAAGAGCAGGAGCCATGTCCTGACGGCAATGGGTATTGCTCCTGAACTGATAGACGGTGCAATCAGGTTCAGCTTTTCGAATCAGAATACTGAAGATGAGATAAGGTTGACAGTTGATGCATTGAAGGATATCATTCCGGTAATAGATATAAGCAGAAAAAAGAGACCCGGGAGGAAGTAATGGAGAAAGTCATACTTGTCAGATATGGAGAGATTATACTCAAGGGTTTGAACAGGCCCATGTTCGAAGACAGGCTCATAAAAAATATTAAGCAATCGTTGTACGGGCTTGGTAAAATATCTGTCAGACGTTCACAGGCAAGGATATTCATTGAACCCAGGCAGGATGATTTCGATTTCGAGAATGCTGTTACAAGGCTTGTTAATGTAATGGGAATCATATCTGTGAGTATCGTATGGAAGATCAAAACAGATTTTGAAGAAATCAAAAAGCACTCTGTCGAGATGGTCCGCAACTATATGACAAAGCTGAACAGACATGCAGCTGCAAAGGGTCCGATGAGGATGAAAGAAACATCAGAAGCATCTGTGGGGTTCAAGGTAGAAGCAAAGAGGGGCAATAAGAATTTCCCCATACAGTCGCCTGAGATATGCAGACAGCTCGGCGGATATCTGCTGAAAAATGTTCCCGGTCTGAAAGTGGATGTGCATGATCCGGACTTCATATTCTATGTTGAGGTCAGGGACAGTACCTACATATATTGTGATATAATCCCGGCATTCGGCGGTCTGCCGGTAGGTACAAGCGGAAAAGCCATGCTTCTGCTTTCAGGAGGAATAGACAGTCCGGTGGCAGGATGGATGATGGCTAAAAGAGGAATGGAGCTGGAGGCTGTTCATTTCCATACTTACCCTTATACCAGCGAGCGTGCGAAGGATAAGGTGATTGCACTTGCCAGGATACTGTCGCGATATTGCCATCGTATCAGGCTTCACATAGTACCTTTTACAGAAATCCAACTGGATATCAATGATAAGTGTCCTGAGGAGCACCTTACCGTACTGATGCGCAGAGCAATGATGAAGATTTCTGAAAAGATTGCCGCTGAAAACGGTGCCAAAGCACTCATCACCGGCGAAAGTCTCGGGCAGGTGGCCAGCCAGACTGTGGAAGCGATAGCAGTTACAAATGAAGCTGTCAGGATGCCCGTGTTCAGACCCTTGATCGGTATGGATAAAAATGAGGTCATAGAGACCGCGAGAAGGATCGATACGTATGAAACCTCGATCCTGCCCTATGAGGACTGCTGTACAGTTTTCGTGGCAAAGCACCCTAAAACCAGGCCAGGGCTTGAGGAAATAAAAGAGCTGGAAGGCAGGCTCAGTCTTGATGCAATGATTGAACGCGCCATCGCAGATACAGAGACAGTCGTCATTGGAGAGTAATTCCACGCATGTATGACAGACCGTTATGACAACAATATATTATATCCACATAGTATTTAGGAAGGTTGTTGTCAATGACGGTCTCACGCAGGAAAAGCCTGAAATGGTTTATATATGCTGCGGTAATGGTAATAGCTGCTGTAACGGCCGCCTTTCTGATCCTGTCGTACAAATATACAGGAGATACTATCCGCAAAGGTATAAGTATTGAGCAGACTGACGTTTCATGGCTGACCTCTGAGGCTGCAAAAAATCGTGTGACAGAAGAATTAAAGAGATACTACGACACTGACAAGCTGACATTGACATATAAAGAAAGTAAATGGGATATCAGACTGAGTGATATAGACTATAGCTTCAAGGTCGATGATGCAGTCGAAAAGGCTTTTTACATCGGAAGGGAAGGCAATATTTTCAGAAAGCTCTTTGATTCACTGTCATTATCGAGAAATGGATTGAAGCTTGAAGTAGAGGAGAGCTTCGACAGAGATAAGCTCAGGGACATACTTGAAAAAATAAAAAAGGAGTGTGATTCCGCGGCTGAAAACGCAGTGGTCACTTACTCCGGCGGGAAATTCGAGTTCACCCGCGAAGTCCCGTTCAGGGAGCTTGATGTTGACACGAATCTGAAATTAGTGGAGAATTATTTAAAAAAGAGAGATTTCAGAGATATAGAACTGATAGTGGATGAGAAGGAGCCGAAAGTCACATATGATAAGATCAAAGATATCAATAGTGTGCTTTCGAGCTTCAGTACCACTTTCAACAGGAATGATGTCAATCGGACTGACAATATCAGGCTGGCATGCAGCAGGATCAACAACATACTGCTGATGCCCGGCGAAGAGTTTTCAATGAACAGGGAACTGGGACCAAGGACTCTGGCAAATGGATATAAACAGGCTCCTATCATTTTCAAAAATGAACTGGTCCCCGGTACCGGAGGCGGTGTCTGCCAGGTGTCTTCCACACTGTTCAACTCGGTGCTGCTGGCCGGACTGAAGGTCACAGAGCGGGAACACCATTCAATGCCTCTGACATATATCAGCCCCGGCAGGGATGCTACTATCACTGAAAGCTCAATAGATTTCAAGTTTAAAAACGATTCGGGATACCCGATCCTGATAAATGCATATGTGGAGGGAAACAAACTGCATGTAAGCATACTGGGCAAAAAACGGGAGGATGGAATCGAGTTCAGGCTGAAAACCAGGACCATCGGAACTTACAAGCCGAAACCTGAGAAAATAGTATTGGACAAGACACTTGAGCCCAATCAGAGGATCGTTGAACGAAAACCGATAAACGGCATAAGAGTCATATTGTACAGAGAAACATATAAAAACGGCGTACTGCAACGACGTGAAAAGCTTTATGAGGATTATTACAAGCCTGTCCAGGGGATCACAAGGGTAAGCAGCGATATCTGGTACCAATATATTTCTCAGGAAATGCCGGTTGATTAATTATTATCGGCTGTTATTCCGGCAGATCATTCTGATATGCCGGGTCAAATAGAGGGTAAAAGAATGAGGGGTCATGATGAGAGAAGGTCTGTATAATAAAGAAGTTGTATGTCCTGTTTGCTCAAAAAAGTTCCAGGCAACAAAAGTGAAAGCCAGGGCCACCAAGGTCAAGAGCAGGGATTCCGATTTCTGCGTCCATTATGAGGACATCAATCCCATATACTATGATGCCTGGGTCTGTGAAAACTGCGGATATGCCAACCAGGCAGACAAGTTTGAAGAGATTTCTCATAATGAAGCCGACATCCTCAGGAACAGGCTGATGCCAAAATGGAATAAACACAGCCTGAGTGGAGAGAGAGACATCGACACGGCGATAGAAGCCTTCAAGCTTGTCCTCATAAGTCACGATTACAGAGGCGCAAAAGCCATCGATTTTGCCAAGGCATGCCTCAGGATCGCCTGGCTGTACAGATATAAGGGTGATGAAGAAGAAGAACTGAAATTCATCCGGCATTCATTGGAATATTATACAGAAGTGTATGAGAAGGAATCTTTCCCCGTTGACAAGCTCGATGAAAGCACCTGTGTATATATGATCGGCGAACTCAATTTCAGAGTCGGCAATTACAGCGAAGCCGTAAAATGGTTCAGCAGACTCATCAGTTCAGAAGAAGCGAGGAAGAAACCAGCACTTATAGAGGCTGCAAGAGAACAATACCAACTGGTCAAGGAAAAGCTAAAATGACGGAGGTCGTATGGATACAGGGAAATTACCAGGTAATGTGCTTGAAAGACTGGTTTTCAGCAAAATAAAAAAGGTACATGACGATATTCTGATAAGCCCGGGCATAGGTATGGATTGTGCTGCTATAGATTTTGGTGAATACGCCTGTGTACTGTCATGTGATCCAATCACCGGGACAGCCAGGGAGATAGGCAGGCTGGCCGTACATATCAACTGCAATGACATTGCTGCCTGTGGGGTTGAGCCTCTTGGACTTCTGGCTACGATTTTATGCCCTGAAGGCTCCTCAGAGGAAGAACTGGAAATCATCATGGACCAGTTTGCAGAAGCTGCCAGGTCTGTTAATGTGGATATCCTCGGCGGTCACACGGAAATAACCAATGCTGTGAATCGGTTCGTCATATCCTGTACTGCTGTTGGCAAATGCCTTAAGGACAAGATCATAAGTACCAGCGGCGCCAGAGCCGGTGACAGTCTTGTCATTACAAAACATGCAGGCCTGGAGGGCGTATCCATAATAGCTCATGAGAAAGAAGAAGAACTGATACCGGTCCTTGGCAGACAAATAGTTGAAGAAGCAAAAGGATTCATGGACAGCATAAGTGTAATAAAGGACGGTGTGACAGCTGGCCAATTTGGTGTGAATGCCATGCATGATGTGACTGAAGGCGGTGTGCTCGGTGCCGTATGGGAAATGTGCCAGGCATCAGGTACCGGTGTGGAGATCTATAAAGACAGAATACCTTTACATATGGCAACACGAAAAATCTGTGAATATTATAATATAGATCCATACAGACTTATTTCAAGCGGCTGTATGCTGATATCCGTTCCTGACGGAGAAGAACTGGTAAGGCGGCTGAAGCAGGAGAACATCGATGCCTCCGTCATCGGCAAACTTAACAATACCGGTAAGAGGCTGGTGATTTCCGGCAATAGGGCTGAAGAAATTTCTCCGCCGGAAAGCGATGAGTTATATAAAATTTTGTAACTTGACAGAATTTTGACAAATGTTATAATTATTTTATTAAAAATGCAGAATGCATTATGATAGCGCGGATGATTTTCATGGAAGGATTATTTACCGACTGTGAAGGGACGCACCTCTGGAGAGACCGTCAAGGCGCCGAAGGGGCAAGTCCCGTCAACGGGATACAACTCTCAGGCAAAAGGACAGAGGATGCTCATATCATATTGATGATATTCGGGTATCACAGGTCAAATCCAAGGGTTTGACCTTTAGTTTTTTCAAAATATCGCATATGGAGGTATAAAATGTATCAGATTGATGAAATACGGAAGATCGATCCTGAAGTAGCTGAAAGCATCGAAAATGAAGTAAACAGGCAGAGGAACAAAATCGAGCTGATAGCTTCGGAGAATTTTGTCGATGAAGCAGTTTTACAGGCTCTGGGAACCCCTCTT
>LSQX01262051.1_pt1 | contig 21862 bp, 17 predicted proteins | sample 654561 | NCBI WGS metagenome assembly LSQX01 (sample SAMN04489861, study PRJNA283612) | anaerobic digester metagenome | isolation source: 4 biogas reactors fed with cattle manure at either 37C or 55C with and... | place: Denmark: Kongens Lyngby | collected 2014
TATAGTCCATCAATTGATTCGCTTGACAAAATGAATCACAGTTTTGCTTACGGTGGTGCGCCTTCCACCCTTAAAGCAATTAATATGAACCTTGACTTAGATATTCGAGACTTTGTAGTATTTGATTTCAACGCCCTCCAGCTCCTTGTAGATGTTGTAGGTGGTGTTGAAGTGGATGTCGACCAAGCTGAATTTGATGACATGGCAAGAAGCGGTGTTTACCTTAGTCATACCGGTGTGCAAAAGCTTAATGGGGAAGAAGCTTTAATGTATACTCGTGTCCGATATGGTTCCGGAGGGGATACAGGAAGAAACCAACGCCAACGTGAAGTTCTTAAGTATATCTTCAAAGAAGCTAAATCGCTTGGTTATGGTCAGCTTTATGAAATGGCTATGAAGGTGCTACCTGCTGTGCAAACTTCGTACGGTTATGATGATGTTGCTTCGATGCTTAAGATGTATCAAGGGATGAAGGGGTCTGGAGATTTTGAAGAGTATTCATTCCCATTTGAACAGATAGAAGCAACATTAAATGACAGATACTATGCTGTACCCGACACAATGAGTAGCAACGTTGTGAAGCTTCACAGTATTTTATTCATGTACGATGATTATAGCCCTAGCGAAACAGAGATGTCCCCGATGGGGGCAGCGTAACGGGTAATTTTGCCATCGACCATGAGGAGTTCATTGCGAGACTAAAACGGGAGAGCAATAAGTAATAGTGCATCAGCAACTGAAGACGGGAGAAACCCTGTCTTCTTTTATTTTGTCGGGAAAATCACTCAAAATCAACATTCTGTGATCAAAAAGTTCAAACAACCCAATCCGTTGTAATAAGGGCATTTGCAACTGATAGGGTGCCGCGTCTGCCAAATCTAATCCTTTACCTAGTTCAACATATTTGGTATAGTAACCACACTGAAAGGAGGACTATGTGAAGAAAGCATTTTCAGTAGTCTTGGCACTGGTAATGATCTTCGGGGTCTTCAGTGTTCCACTCAATTATAGCTTTGCATCAACGAATACTTTCCGGGTGGCAGTATATGAACTGAATGTCCGCGATGACGTTTGGGGTAGCCGGATTGGATCCATTTATAAAGATCAACAATATACGACTTCCGAAAGCAAGAAGGATTCTTCAGGAGATGTTTGGTACGCTATTTCTTTTGAAGGAAAAAAAGGTTGGGTCCATGGTGATCATGTGACCTTCGTTTCTGCGTCAGGAAGTTCATCCGGTAAACTGACTGTCACGACGGATGTCCTGAATGTAAGGGACAAAGTCTGGGGATCGGTTGTCTCACAAGTTTTCAAGTCAGAAGTACACAATTACACAGAGACATCCAAAGACTCCTCGGGGGATACTTGGTATAAGATCAGCAAAGGATGGGTCCACGGTGACTTTGTCAAGTTGGATGCCGCCAGCACTCCGCCCGCGACGCCCCCGCCTGCATCCGCAACAGGGAAACTGACCGTTGATACAGGTGCACTGCGTGTACGCACAAGCGCTTGGGGAGAATATCTTACTACTGTATATAAAGGAAACACGTACGAATACTTTGCAAGTCAGAAGGCGAGCGATGGCTCTACGTGGTTCCAGATTGAAGTCAATGGTAAGAAGGGATACGTCCACGGCGAGTATGTGGTGATCTCTAAACCAGACTCCTCTACAAGCCCGACTACTCCGACCAATCCTACACCTCCACAGGAGCAGGTTGCCGGCAAAGTAAAAGTAAACACCGATGCACTCAATGTCCGTAATAATGTCTGGGGAAGTTGGATCGCAACTGTTCTTAATGGAGAAGTATATGAATATCTCTCAACGGCAAAAGATTCTTCAGGCAAGACTTGGTACAAGATTAAGGTAGGAAGCTCTACTGGATGGGTCCACGGAGATTTTGTCAAAGTAGAGACGAGTGCCTCGACGCCGCCTACTTCAGGCGGAGGCAACAAGACGATTGTTGGTTCTCTTGAAGTGACTACGTCTGTACTGAATGTACGCGACGCTGTTTGGGGCAAGTGGATCGGACAGACCTATAATAGTACGACACATCATTATTACTCCACGGCAAAAGACAGTTCCGGAAACACCTGGTTTGAAATCGGGTTTGCCGGAGGTAGTGGCTGGATCCACGGAGACTTCGTATCTCTAGACGGAACCGGTTCAGCGGCAGATAGTAATGTCGTAGCCACAGCCAGCAGTGTCAGCAATGTATATGCGCTGGAAGAATTCACTCTTGAAGTACGACTAAAAGATAGCGCAGGCAAGGCTCTTACAGGAAGAGCTTCCAGACTCTCTACCATCATCAGTGGTGCAGAGCGTCCGAGCCTCGTAAGCGTCGGAAGTTTCCGCGAAGTATCTTCTGGAGTCTACCGGGCGACAGCAAAAATCAGTGACTCTCACCAGAGTGTAAAGTTTACCTTTACTCTTGATGGTAAGAGCTTAGGAGAAACCGCGACGGTCAACTCCACCGCTTCAGAATTCCAAGAGCGCTGGTTAGATCAAAATGTCGGTGTCTATATGAACCTTGATGGTGTATATGGCTATCAATGTAAGGACGTTCTCGACTACTACGCCAATGACATGTTCGGAAATTTCCGCAACACTGTCGGGCGAGGAGACGCAGCTGATCTTTTCGACGGAGCAAGTGACGAATACTTTATTAAGATCCGTCGGGAATCCAGCGGACCAAACTCCATTCCTAAAATGGGCGATGTCATCATCTATAGTGGAGGCCGCCTTTCGGCTGGACACCTCTCTGTCGTCATATCAGCGACAGCGACATCCATTCGCGTGCTAGAGCAGAACTCAAACGGCTCTGGTTCCACGCCGGCTATGTACGATGTACGCTCCTACTCGGGTTACAGTTCCGGATCCGTCATCGGATGGCTCAGACCCCGAGTTAACAAAATCAAGAACTCGAACTAAGAGCAATCTATCAGAGAACAGATGGAGGCATCCATCTGTTCTTTATGTCTCTTAGGTCGAGAAAATATCCATAAAAGTGAGAAAACCCTTTGTACTAAGTGTTGTGTAGAGAACGTATTGAGATACACAAGATATGCGAATTCATGCAATTTTCAAGGGTTTTGCTCTTGTTAAGATGGGCTCATTTTCTTTACAAATTGATTTATCCTGACTATACTTGGAGTACCTTGGGACTCTGTACCCATGGGAAAGGAGATTACTATATGAAGAAAACGATAGCAGTGCTATTGGTTGCGCTTCTAATGGTTGCGGGAACGACGGGCTTTATTCAGCCGTCTTTTGCTTCCTCACAGACCTTAGAAGTGACAACAAGCGCACTACATTATCGGAGCGCTCCCTGGGGGACGATTCACGGAATGGTCTATAAGGGAAATACATTTACCGTCTTAGATTATCAACAAGACAAATATTCCGACACCTGGTACAAAATAGATAAAGGCTGGGTGCATGGAGATTTTGTCAAAATCATCTCAGAATCTCAAAGCCCGACGAGCGCAGCCGGAAAAGTGACCATCACCACCGCCGTTCTCAATGTGCGAAATAGCGTATGGGGAACATGGATTGGCTCGGTGCGAAAAGGCGATGTGATCGATTACTATGACACCCGCAAAGACAAAGATGGAGACACGTGGTATCAGATCAAATACGGAAGCGGAACCGGTTGGGTACATGGGGACTTCCTCACTTCTCAATCGAACGCGACACCCGCGCCCACTCCGACACCCACGCCCACTCCTTCACCTTCCACAAAGAGCTATGGAACAGTAAATACATCCGTGCTCAATGTGCGTGACGGTGTGTGGGGCAACTGGATATCAGAAGTCCGAAGAGGCGCAAAATATGAGCTGCTCGATTCCAGAAAAGACAGTGATGGAGACACGTGGTATCAGATCAACTACAGCGGTTCATCCAAAGGTTGGGTCCACGGGGATTTCTTAAATATCACCAAAGCGGACACAACGCCGGCACCCACCCCGACACCAACACCCACTCCTGAAAAGGAAACCTATGGGCTTGTCAATACGGACGTGCTAAACGTACGTGACGATGTGTGGGGCAACTGGATATCCGAAGTATTACTTGGGTCAAAATATACGATTCTTGACTCCAAGAAAGATTCCAGCGGAAACACTTGGTATCAGATTCACTATAGTGGCTCATCGAAGGGTTGGGTGCATGGAAATTATCTAAACCTTTCGACCGTCACCGTGCCGACACCCGGTCCCGGGACGAACAGCTACGGTATGGTAAATAATACAGTACTCAATGTACGTGATGATGCAGACGGTAACGTGATCTCGAAGGTTACCTATGGTGTGAAATTTAAACTCTTAGACGCGAAAAAAGACAAAAATGGAGACACCTGGTATCAGATTAACTATCGAGGTTCATCCAAAGGATGGGTCCATGGAGACTATTTGGATCTGAGCGTCGGCGAAGAGGACTACTGGTCCAGCGTTCCCGGGTATGACAAATACGTCTGGCCGGGTGGAGAAGTGCAAGAATTTGTCTGGAATCTCTTGGTAAGTAACGGATACACACCAGAATCAGCTGCCGGAATTATGGGTAATATCGCTGCCGAATCAAGCTTTAGAGTCGACGCGATCGAAAACACGGCATCGAACCCCGGTGAGGGGATTGGCCTGATTCAGTGGAGCTTCTCACGAAAGGCACAACTTCTCGCCTTTGCTGAGAAAATGGGCAAAGATTGGACAGATATCGGTGTTCAGATGGCATTTCTCGACTTCGAGATGGCCGGTGAGGAAGGAAGAAACTTCCCCGGTGGAGCAGAGGGCTTTAAATCTCTCACCAACATCGACGATGCCACCAGTCAGTTCACTTGGCTGTACGAAAGACCTGCGGCAAACTATGCCCGATTCGTCAATCGTATAAGTGCAGCCCGAAGCTACTTCGACATGTATCATTAGAGGCTGCTCTAAGAATTCTATTATTTGACATTTTGATCCGCCGCTTCGATCCTAGAAGGAGAGAGCGGCGGATCTTCTATTGCAAAGCATGACCCGCCATTCAAGTGTTATAACTGCATGTACGCTTCACACTGTGGTATCATTAATTATTGAGATGAGAAACAAAAAGTACCAAGTAGAGTTAGAAGCAGCCATGGAGGCGGCCCATATTGCCTCCAGAAGCATTTTAAGTGTGTATCATCGAGGTGATGTTCGCCCGATGCAAAAAAGTGATTCAAGCCCCGTGACCGTTGCAGACATGGAGGCTGATTTATTGATCCTCTCTCATCTGAAACAGTTTTTCCCCGATGATGGATATCTCTCTGAAGAAACAGAGGACGATTTTTCACGGCTAAATAAGTCTCGTGTTTGGGTGATTGATCCTTTAGATGGCACTAGAGAATTCATCCGACGAAACGGAGACTTTTCTGTGAACATCGCTCTTGTTGAAAACAAAAGACCTGTCGTAGGTGTTGTTCTGCTACCGGTCTTTTCTGAAACGTACTATGCGATCGCCGGTGAAGGCGCTTATCTGCAAAAAGACGGAATAGACCAACGCCTGCAAGTCAATGATTCTACTGAAAACCTACGGATGCTCCGTTCCCGTTCGCGAGTCAACAAACGGATTTCTGAGCTCTTTGAAGCTAATGAGCGAGTAACGAGCATGCAGAAGGTCGGCTCCGCCCGAAAAGGTTGCATCATTGCCCGAGGGGACGCCGAACTGTACTATTCGATCGGCTATACGATGGAATGGGACACCGCGGCAATGGAGCTGATCGTAGAAGAAGCCGGCGGCATCTTTCGACAGATGGACGGCAGTGTCATGCTCTATAATCGGGAAGACCCGTTGAATCGTCTGGGTTTTTATATTATTAACCGAGAGGAGAACGCTCTTTTATGATTTGGATCTTTGCTGTGGATGAGCTGTGGCGCATCGGCTACGCAGGCGAAATGCTCTTTGCCATCCCGGATGACCTTCGACGTTTTAAAGAGATTACTTGGGGACATGTTCTTCTCATGGGAAGAAAGACATACGACGCCCTGCCGGTGCGACCTCTAAAGGGAAGAAAGTCTATCGTACTGAGCAGAAACATACATTTCTCGCCTGATGGAGTGGATGTCGCCCGATCAAAAGAAGATGCTCTGTCCATGATTGAACAGAAGTATGCAGGGGAAAAGATCTTTTGTATTGGCGGAGGAGAAGTGGCTCGAATGTTCTTACCCGAGACAAACGCTGCGCACATTACGCATGTACAGGGAGTATTCACCCCTTACGATACGCAGCTTCCCGATCTGACAGAAAAAGGCTTTATGCTTAAAGAATGGTCAGATCTCCATGTTTATGAAACCTATCGATACCGCTACGCCTACTATGAAAGGAATCGTCTATGAAATTAAGAGAAGAAATCCAGGAACAATATACCTGGGACCTGACACCTATCTACGCGACAGATGAAGCATTTGAACAAGACTTTCAAGCGGTGCATCCGCTCCTTGAAAAAGTGGTTTCCTACAGTGGTCGTCTGTTGGAGAGCCCCGAAACGCTCAAGGAAGCGATTGACAGGGCACAGGAACTAATCCGAAAGATAAGAAATCTCTTTGTCTATGCCAGTCTGCATGCCAGTTTGGATACCACCGACACAACCTCTCAATCGAGAGTTCTTCGCATGCAGGGACTATATGCAAAGGTCTCTTCTGCTCTCGCGTTCTTTGAGCCGGAGCTTCTAAGCGCCACCAAAGAAGAGGTGTTTTCACTTGTGGATGAATACGAAGGTCTTGCGCTTTATCGCCAATATCTAGACAATATACTTCGCAGAAAAGAGCATGTCCTCAGTGAGAAAGAAGAGCGAATCATTGCCTCTCTTAGTGAAGTGACACAAGCCTCAGGAAGAACATTCTCCCTATTAAACGATGCGGACATGACCTTTCCGACGGTTAAAGACAGCAAAGGAGAGGATGTGGCGCTGAGCCATGGCACCTTTATCCGCGCGCTAGAAAGCCATGACCGCGTGCTCAGGGAAAACGCATATAAAGGATTCTACTCGGTTTTTCTCGATCACAAAAACACGCTCGGGTCCACCTTACAGACGTCGGTCAAGAATCAAGGGGTGATGGCCAAGCTTCGATCTTTTCCGTCTGCCAGAGCCGCTGCGCTTCACGAAGACAATATTCCCGAGAGCGTCTATGACAACTTGATTGCCTCGGTTCATAAAGCAAATCCTGCGATGTATAAATATCTGCGTCTGAGAAAAGAAAAGCTCGGAGTGGATCAGCTGCATTTTTATGATGTGTATGTTCCGCTCTTAGATAAAGTGGAGATGGAGATTCCCTTTGAGAAGGCAAGAGAAGATGTGGTAGCCGCGATGGCGCCGCTTGGGAAAGAGTACCAAGCACTTCTACAAAGAGCTTTTGATGAGCGCTGGATTGATGTTTACGAGACGAAGGGAAAGAGGAGCGGCGCCTTCTCAAGCGGCACGTATGATACACCTCCTTATCTTCTTTTGAACTACCAGCCCAATCTCGACAATGTCTTTACTCTGGCGCATGAATTAGGGCACTCCATGCACACCTATCTCGCCAGTGAAACCCAGCCGTACGTATATGCAGATTACAGCATCTTCTTAGCGGAAATTGCTTCTACCTTTAACGAGGCGCTTCTGACAAGATACTATCTGGATACACTGACAGATCCTGCGCAGAAACTCTATGTCATCAACCATCAGCTTGACAGCTTCAAAGGAACCATCTTCCGTCAAACCATGTTTGCGGAGTTTGAGAGAAACATCAATACGTTGAGTGAAGCAGGAGAGTCTCTGACACACGAAAAGATGGCGGATCAGTATGAGAAGCTACTCAAAGAATATTTCTCTGACGAAGTGGTCATCGACGATGAGATCCGCTACGAATGGAGCCGGATCCCGCACTTCTATTACAACTTCTATGTGTTCCAGTACGCCACCGGCCTCAGCGCTGCCATGGCGTTTTCGAAGAGGGTGCTGGATGGAGAAGAAGGGGCACTCGAAGACTACCTTGGATTCCTAAAAGCTGGAAGCAGTAAATACCCTGTCGATGTGTTAAAAGAAGCGGGGGTGGACATGAGCGATCCTTCCACAGTGGATGCGGCTCTTAGTATCTTTGTCGAATTGGTAGATGAATTTGAGTCGCTACTCAAGGAATTGGAGGGATAAATGGAATTCATTGATCTGAAAGCTCAAATGGCTCGCATTCGCGAGGATCTGGACGTACGACTAGAAAAAGTGTTGGACCATGGACGCTTTATTATGGGACCGGAAGTCCTAGAACTTGAAGAAACGCTGGCTGAGTACACGAAGAGTAAGTATGTATTAGGGTGTGCTAACGGCACCGATGCGATGGTGATTGCCCTCAAAGCACTTGGCGTTGGTCCGGGAGACGCGGTGTTTGTACCTACATTTACATTCTTTGCAACCGCCGAAGTCGTCAATCTTGTGGGAGCCACACCTGTGTTTGTGGATGTTCTTGAGGATACGTTTAATATTGATCCTCAAGACCTACTAAACAGAATTGAAGTCGTCAATTCAGAAGGGGCGCTTGTTCCCAAAGCGATCATTCCTGTCGATCTCTTTGGCGCTGCAGCGGACTTTGAGATGATCGACAAAATTGCCAAAGAATACGACCTCTATGTCTTGGAGGACGGAGCGCAGAGCTTTGGAGGAAGCTACAAAGGGAAGATGAACATGACGCACGGCATCATCGGTACCACATCCTTCTTCCCGGCAAAGCCGCTGGGATGCTACGGAGACGGAGGCGCGATCTTTACCGATGATGAAGAGCTCTATCAAGTCATGAAATCCCTGCGTGTTCACGGGATGGGTACACATCGATACGACAATGAGCGCATTGGATACAACTCTCGTTTGGACAGCATTCAAGCCGCCGTACTTCTATCAAAAATGACCATTTTTGAAGAAGAGATGCAAGAGCGCCAGGAAGTCGCGAAGCTCTATGCGAAGTATCTACCTGATGAGTTTGTAAAGCCTCTTCACTCTGAGACAGATCGAAGCGCCTGGGCACAGTACACTCTGAAGGCTTCTAGCGAGCAGAGACGTGACGAGGTTAAGAAAAAACTGGAAGATGCGGGAGTTCCCGTCATGATCTATTATCCCAGACCCATGCATCTGCAGACGGCATACAAGTACATGGGACACAAAGAGGGAGACTTCCCGGTCAGCGAGAAGCTCTGCAAAGTATCTTTTTCTCTGCCGTTTCATGCATATGTGACAGAAGAACAAGTCAAGATGATTGCTGACATCCTTAAAGAAGCGTAGTCGTCTCTACCATCTAATGGAGTGGAGCCCTTTCTTGAGAGATACAAGTCTCTCAGGATAGGGCTTTTCTTTGTCTCATGGCAAATTCTTCGGGTATACAGAGAGAACAACCTACGCTTGTCCTGATGGCTCTCACCCCTGTCACAAAGGAGAAAGATATGGAATTACTTGAAAAGAAATGCATTCCCTGTAGCATCGGTGAAGATCCGCTCACAACGGAACAGATTCAGGAGAACATGAAGCAGCTCGAAGAAGGCTGGGAAGTCATCGAAGATAAAAAGATCAAAAGACAGTTCAAGTTTAAGGATTTCAAAAGCGCACTGGATTTTGTTGTGAAAATCGGTGACATCGCAGAGAGTGAGGGACATCATCCGGATCTCTGTCTTGGCTGGGGAAAGGTTGAGGTAGAGTTTATGACCCACAAGATCCAGGGGCTTCATGAAAATGATTTCATCATGGCGGCGAAAACCGACAAGATTCATCGAGAACTCTAACTACTACGTCCTGGCACCGAAGATTTTTTCAGCTTCTATACGCCATCGTGCAAGAAGCTGATTTTTCTTTTGGTCGTGTTTCGCACACGAAATCCTGATAATCAAGTATACTGATAGGGAACGGTCTGAGAAGGGAGAACTCGATGAACGACGGCATTGTCTCAGTCATTCCGATTGTGGTATTGATTGTCGGAGCACTGATAACCAAGAAGATCTCGGAGATGATGATCCTTGCTTCTGTTGTCGGCGCGGTGCTTGTTTATAAAGGGAGTTTTTTCACTGGATACATCTCGATGATGTATGAAGTGTTGAGTGACCCTACATATCAGTTTATCCTTCTCATTTTGGTGTGCCTTGGCGCGTTGATTCGTCAGTTTCAAGAGTCAGGCGCTCTTTTTGGTTTTCGCTCATGGGCGACAAAGCTCTCCCGAGGGCCGATCAATCCACTGCTTCTTTCTCTCTTTCTTCACCTATTTCTTTTTATTGATGACTATTTGAGCACGCTTGCCGTGTCTTTTGCAATGCGCGATACGACCGACAGCTATCGGATTCCTAGAGAGCATCTCGCCTTTCAAGTCAGCTCTACCTGTCCTTCCTTGAGCGTCCTTATCCCCTTTACCAGCTGGACTGCTTTTACGACAGGCCTTTTGCGAGGGCAGGGCTTTGGCTTTCGCGATTATGTACAAGCCATCCCCATGATGTACTTTCCGATTCTGATGCTGCTGCTGATAGTTCTTCTTTCTCTCGGCATCTTCCCGAAAGTGGGTTCCTTAAAAAGAGCCTATAAGAGGGTGAGAGAGGGAGGGGATGTTCTGCTAAAAGATCCCGGGGCTATTTCCATTCTAGACATTGATCCCTGCGCAGAGACACAGGAGAGCTCTGCTTGGAACTTCGTGATCCCTATTATTGTATTAATCATCACGGTCTTTTTATATAACAACAGCATGGTGCATGGTCTGATGGCCGCTCTTGTCACGCAAGCTTTCATGTATACTGGAAAAAAACTAATGAGTGCAGAGGAGTTTATGAATAACTTCTTTGAAGGCGCTTCAAGTATGACCCGCATCGCGATCATCATCTTTTTTGCCTACATACTAAACGAGGCGAACACACAAATGGGGTTCTCCCACTACCTGATCGGCTTACTAGGTGACTCTTTTCCTCCCTATGCCTTACCCCCTCTCGTATTTATCCTGATTGCTCTATCGACTTTTGCGACCTCGGGATATTGGGTCATTCAGGTCATCACAGTCCCCGTTTTTATCCCACTCGCGCTATCTATGAACGTCCATCCATCACTTGTTATTGCAGCGATGATGTCAGGTGCGACGTTTGGCAGCATGTTTTGCTTCTACTCAGATGTGGTCTTTATGGCGGCAGCAGGAACAGGTGTGTCCAATATACGGCAGATCCACGTATCGGCACCATATATCCTCTCTGTGGCTGCGATTACCAGTATTCTTTACCTAATTACTGGATTGGTTCTCTAAGAAAACAGACTTGAAGAATTATTATTGAAAACAAAGATAGGTTTCTTTAGCTTAAATGTGGTATTATATATGATACCACTTGAAAGGGACGTACTGTGGGGAAATATGACAATCTTCTTAAACTAATATTTCAAGAGCCAAAATCAATGAATATTAAATTCCGCGAGTTTGCGTCGTATCTTAAATCAGTCGGGTTTTCAGAGAAGAAAGGGAGTGGGAGTAGGTTTAAATACAAGCATGATAGCTTAGACTATCCAATTGTTCTTCATTTTCACAGTCGTGGGGATACACTGAAAGTGTATGAGATTGACATGATACGTGAAGCGCTGACAGCAGTGGGAATTGAACAGAATGGAGACAAAAAATGAACTTGAATTATAAAATGATTGTCTATGGAGTCAAAACAGAAGAAGGGGTTGAATACGTAGCCAAATTCCCTGCTTTAAAAGGAGTCGCAGGAGGTGGGAAAACACAAGAAGAAGCTGTGAAAGTGCTACTTGAACATGCGAAAGAGTATATGGATGATCTGAAAGAAGACGGTTATCCTATTCCTGAAGAAGACCTTTTTGAAGAGCAAAAGAAGTATAGTGGTACTTTTTCAGTTCGTGTTTCACCGGAAACCCATAAGTATCTCGCAGAATCTGCCTCAGATGAGGGTCTCAGTCTGAACGCCTACATTAACAATTTGTTCAGTAAAGATATGGGTGAAAAAAACGCGGTTGACGTTTTAGCGAATTTTTTCGCAAAATACCAAAAGCAAGTAATTAAAGAACAGTCTATGTACACAAATCAAACGTTTAAAATCGAGCGCCAAAATATTATGGCGCATCAATATTGGAAAGAGGGAAAGCGAAGACATGTGTAAGAGTAGGTTGTTTTTTGATGAAACAAAATTCCTGATAGAAAAAATTGAGTATCAAAGCATTGAACTCGATGAGGAGGATACTCCAGAGCAAAGAGTATCCGTGCATGATGAGTACTTTATTCGAACGTGTGAAGATGATCGTCTGGTTATTGAAATACAAAGGAGAATCGCATTCGAACCTCCAGGAGTTTTTGAACTGTCTGTCGTGGCACTACTTGATAATCATATCGATAAAGAAAGAAGCGATAAATTTGCAAACGCAGAAGAGATACGAGATTATGTATTAGATCATATCTATGATGTAATCAGTAACAGTGGGATTATGGCTGAAGTTTCGTTGATCATTGCAAATATTACCTCTTCATTTGGACGAATTCCGCTCATCTTACCCCCAGATCTCATTTTAGATGAGACTACGGGGCAAGATTAATTGCTAGGACCTGAAAGATAAAATGATAAATTATTCTCGTAGTTAGTACATCGAACTCGAGCACGTGTTTTTGATACACTTACACATGAGTGAATAGGACGTTTAGGGTTTATTAGTACTATAAAAATCTCGGGACTCGACGAGAATAGTTCGAGTAGAAAAATAAACTGATCCCTTCGTGAGATAGAGCCTATATCAAAGGGATCAGATAATGACGATTGATCTTGTTCTCGAAAATCAACCGTGCGCGCTTTCTTTTTGAAGGCGCGTTTTATATTCTTCGAGCTCTGGCTCATTTGCCAGTACAAAATGTCCCGGTACAATTTCTGTCCAGGTGGGTGCATGCACGGAGTAATCATGCACATTGGGGTCGTAGACGTCGAGGACCTTCGCTTTTTCGCGCCGTGGATCGGGCTGCGGTACAGCAGAAAGCAGAGCGCGGGTGTAGGGGTGTAGCGCATGTTGGAAGAGCTGCTCGCCTTGCGCAAGCTCAACAATCTGCCCCTTGTGTATGACGGCGATGCGATCGCATATAAAGCGCATGACACTCAAATCATGAGAGATGAACAGATAGGTAAGATGACGTTCTTTTTGAAGAACGGACAAAAGGTTTAATACCTGAGCGCGGATGGAAACGTCCAGTGCTGAAATCGGTTCGTCTGCGATGACGAATTCTGGGTCCATGATCAAGCTTCGCGCCACGCCAATACGTTGCCGCTGTCCTCCTGAGAACTCATGTGGAAAGCGACTGGCAAATTCGGGCAGTAATCCGACATCTGTCAGGGCCTTTGCAACGAGCTCCTGTCTCTGCGCTTTGCTCAAGTCTTTTTTGATGTTCATCAGCCCTTCAGCCACGATGTAGTCGACTTTAGCGCGTTCATTAAGTGAAGCCATCGGATCTTGAAAGATCATCTGAATTTGCTGAGTCACCATGCGGTCGAGCTCTCGCGAAATGTTTCCGCTGATTTTCTCACCTTTAAAAAATATTTCGCCACTGCTGGTCGGATTGATGCGAATAATAGCCCGCCCGATGGTCGTTTTTCCACTGCCCGACTCCCCGACAAGCCCGAAGGTTTCGCCTCGCATAATATCAAACGACACGTTACGTACTGCAGTGAATCGGTTTTTCCCGCGACCGAAAGTGACGCTGACATCACGCAGACTGCAAATCGGTGTATTCATGTCTTTCATACCTGCTCACCTCCCGGTTTTAAGTTGCCGATGGCTTTTATTGCAGGTGGTGGCTCCACCTTGGGTGCCCTTGGGTCCAGCAGCCACGTGCGGGCTTTATGCGTTGGGGAGACCTCAAAATACGGCGGCCTATGTAAAAAGTCGATGGCAAGAGCGTATGGATTGCGCGGAGCAAAGGCGTCGCCTCGCACTTTGAAGAACAGATTGGGCGGCGTGCCCGCAATGGCAAATAGATCTTCGTCCTTTTTCCCGAGCTGTGGCAAGGAAGAGAGCAGCGCCCATGTATATGGATGCTGCGGATTGTAAAAGACCTCCTCGCAGGTGCCTATTTCGACAATGTCGCCGGAATACATCACGGCAATGCGATCTGCTACGTTCGCCACGACACCTAAGTCATGGGTAATGTATATCGTTGTGAGATGATGCTTTTGTTTTAGGTCTTTGATCAAATCCAAAATCTGCGCCTGAATAGTGACATCCAGCGCGGTGGTCGGCTCGTCACAGATGAGTACGCGAGGACTGCAAGCCATCGCCATGGCGATGACGACGCGCTGGCGCATCCCGCCTGAAAACTGGTGCGGATATTGGCGGATACGCACTTGTGGCTCTCGGATACCGACATCCCTTAATAGCTCCACCGCCTTTGCCTGTGCAAGAGCGCCGCTAAGTCCCTGATGGAGGTTTAAGGCCTCACAGAGTTGAAAGCCGATGGTTTTAAGTGGATTGAGAGAGGTCATGGGGTCTTGCATGACCATCGCAATGTGATTGCCTCGCACGCGAAGCCAGTCTTTTTCGGTCTTAAATTGGGCAAGATTTACGCCCTCTGGTTCCTCGGGCAACCCATAGTACATGATGGTTCCCTCATCGATCCATCCGTTATTATCTAGCAGTCCATTTAGGTTTTTAACAAAAACCGATTTTCCGCTACCCGATTCGCCGACAATGGCAAGACTCTCGCCTTTTAAAACGTCCAGCGAAATGCCGCGCAGCGCATGTAGCACCTGTCCGCGAAGTGAGAACTTTACGTGCAGGTCATTTATCGATAAAATCCGATTGTTTTCCATGTCGCCCTCCTACACGTGATTTCTCGGGTCGGCCGCATCGGAAAAAGCATTTCCGATCAGATAGAATGAAATCGTGACAATCGACAGCACCGCAGCCGGTGCGATCAGCTGGAAATGAAGGCTCGGAACCGTTACGATCTTTCGTCCTTCGTTGATCAAGTTACCTAGCGAGGGAATCGTAATGGGAAGACCGAGTCCGACATAAGTCAAGAAGACTTCATTGCCGATAGCCATCGGAATCGACAGAGCCATTCGCAGCATGATCACTGAAACCATATGCGGCAGAAGATTTTTCAAAATAATGCGCCGTGTAGGGGTGCCAAGACAACGCGAAGCGAGATTGTAATCGCGGTCGCGAATGATCACGACCTGATTGCGAATAAAGCGGGCAAGGGCGAGCCAACCGGTTGCCGCCATGGCAACAATCATGGTATTCATGCCCGGCCGCATGATATAGGAAATCAAGATCAAGATAATCGTCTGGGGAACGTTACTTAATACGTTATATAGTTCGGTAAACAGGAAGTCGAGTTTTCTCACGTATCCCCACAGTAGCCCCATCACGATGCCGATCACGGCATCTGCAAAGGCGACTACAAAGCCGATATATAATGAGGTCCGCGCCCCAAACCAAATGCGGCTCCACAGGTCCTGCCCAATGGCATTTGTCCCTAGCCAGTACTTACCGCTAGGAGGCACGTTGCTATCGGGCACTCCGGTTATCTCATTGTCGTTGATGCGATTGGCATCGCGCTGCCCGGGGATATAGGGCTGTACAAAGGTAAAGGCGACAATCAAGACGAGTAGGCAGAGGAGAAACACCGGGAATTTCTGCCGAAAAAACATGCGAAGTGTGCTACCCCAGTAAGAGTAGTCGGAATACCCGCCTTTTTCCGCCTGCGCCTTGTCAAAGGCCACGCGAGAGAAGGCTTCGGGTGAGAGCATCTGCATCTGCTCTTCACTCAGCTCGTCGATGTCTTTGAGCTCTTCAGGTGTCTGGGCCGTTTCCTGCATCTTGCGGATGGTCTCAAGCGCCTGTTCTGTATATTCACTCACATTGTTTGCTAGCTTTTCCGTTCGTCTGTCTCGTATGCTCTTCATTATCTTGTCCTCGTCTTCGCTGTCAGGCTGATGCGCGGGTCGACCAAGACCATCAGAAGATCTCCGAGTAATAGACCCAGAATACTGACCGCGGCAAACAATATCACAAGTGCTTGTACCATGGTGTTGTCCTGTCGTTTAATGACATCCACTAACAGGCCGCCCATTCCCGGGATGGAATAGAGCGACTCCACATAGATGGATCCGGAAAGTGTGGCCAGAATGGATGCGGGAATTAGCTGCACGAGCGGCACCACAGCATTTCGAAAGACGTGGCGGTACCAGATGAATTTGGAGGGGACGCCCTTTGCCTTGGCGAGCTTGATATAGTCTCTGTTTTGCTCGTCAACCATGTATCTGCGAAGCCATAGCCCATACGTTGCAATCGTCGGCAGAGCCAATGTCGCAATGGGAAGGATCCACGTCCTCGGGTTTGACGAACTGTAGAGCAGGGGAATGCGAAACAGCGAGGTAAAGACAAGCTGGATCACAAGATAGATGACGGCAAGCGGCACGGACTGCATAATGACAATGTACGCTGTGCCGATACCGGCGATCCACTTTCCTTTGCTGCGGGCCATTAAGATCCCAAGACCAAAGCCCAGAGGAAGGCCGATCAACATGGCGATTCCTCCGAAGGTCAGCGAGAGCGGCGCTTTGTCTGCGACAATTTTTGCTATGGGATAATTGACGCGATAGCGATATGAGACGCCCAAATCACCTCGGACAAAATCCTCGATAAAGCGCGTCAGCTGGGTCGGAATGGGATCCAGCAAGCCCATGTTTTCCAGTGCGTTTTGAACCGCTTCGGGTGTCATATTATCGTAATCGTTAAAATAGCCTTCCACCGGCATCTGCCGGAGCATGACAAAGACAATGACGACGATGATAAACAGCGTGATCACCGAACGAAGCAGTCGTTTTACTAAGTAACCAAGCATAGATGCGAAATCCTTTCTCTGGATTTGTACGGCGACAACATTTCGGCTGCATATTTCATCCGAGAAGAACACGAGGATTGCGAAACAAGCTTCTTATGTAAAGATGCCCGCCCGGCCCTTTTAGGCTCTGGGCGGGCCATTACAGTCAAATACCGCAATAACTCTCCACGTCAAAACGGCAGCTACTGCATATTACTGCATTTGCTCTTTCCACTCGGCATAGGCGTTGTTAAATTCTTCCGCCGTAATCGGCTCATCGAGCAGCTTCACGCCTTTTAAGCGTCTGGAATGACCGGAAAGAGGTGAGTAGGCCAGATCAAACGTGTTGATGCGGCGCACCATATAGTTGTACGTGTCGCATGAAAAAGGAACGACCAGTGCGTGATTGATCAAAAACGCCTCGGCCTCAGCAAGGGCAAGATATCTGGCTTCAGTATCCAACATTGCCTTGGCTTCTTCACACATCTTGTAGTATTCTTCTCTGATTTTGACGGTCTCGGCCGCCTCTGACTTGTCAAGGAAGGTCCAGTTGTTGCCCACGGCAAAAGCCACCTGCCAACCGGCGGGGTCTGCTATGGAGTTACTGTTATTGAGTCGCATGAAGCAGTAGTTGCCGGTTCGGCGCACACTGTCGAGGAAGCCAGAAGATGGACCGACCTCGATGATGCACTCGATATAATCAGCGCCGAGTAGATCCGTCAATTGCTGCGTGACAACGGCCACCTCTTTGTCCCAGTCCGTCGTTCCCGGGTTATAGGGCATCAGGACTTTGATCGGGAAGGTGGCACCGGCCGCCTCCAGTTCACGCATCGCCTGCTCTTTATAGGCAAGCGCTTTTTCCGCATCGGGGAAGGTGCGCGCTGTGATCTCGCCTAGGCTTCCCATGTGAACAAAGTCGACATCGTTGTGTGAGAAGGACATCGCGGGTGTGATGGTGTTACTGACAAAGATCTCCGGATTATAGGGATCCATAGCTGACTTTGCTCGCAGTTTATCGAGTCCCCAGTACAGTGATTGTCGGAACGCTTCATTGTTGACAGCGAGTTTCCAGTTATCGGGCTGATAGATCTCGTCAAAGTTGGGGTCATAGTTAAAGCCGTAGTAGTACATATAGGTAATGTCGGCCGGACTCGGCGTGACAATGTCCTTTGTGTCTTCTCTTTGTAGCCAGTCTGAGAGAATCGAGGTGGTGATATCCGCTTCGTCCACTTCGCCTCGTAAGAACATCGCCGGTGCCAGCGTTTCGGCCTCGGAGTTGTAGATCTCTACGAATTTATCCAAGAACACATTGTCTTTATCCCAATAATGCGGATTCTTTATGTACACGCGTTCTTCCTGCGGTGCAAATTTACTCAGATAAAAAGCGCCGCAGAAATACATGGTTTCGTTGTCGACGGCAAAGCCTGCACCGAGCTCTTCGAGTTGAGGAGCATACGCCGGATAATGGCCGTTTCGCGCGAGGGAGTGGATAAAATACGGGACAGGTTTTTCAAGAGTATACTCCAGGGTCAGATCATCAAGGGCCTTGATGCCCACAAGAGAAAAGTCGGTGATGTCTCCGGAGACATAGGCAGTGGCATTTTGAACCATATCCTGCCAGACTCTTGTGTTCGCCCCGCTGTTTGCTGGATTCAAGGCATACTCGCCGGCGGCGACCCAGTCATTGGCGGTGAGATCTCCGACCACTTCACCGGTGTTGTTGACCCATTTGATTCCGGGCTTGATTTTAAAGGTCCATACGGTAAAGTCGTCGTTGACTTCGTAGCTTTCTGCCAACGCCATGTTGATGTTTGCATACTTGTCATACTCCACCAGCGCATCGATTAAGTTTTCGGCTACTCTGGTGTCGTTGACAGTGCCTGAGGTCAGATAATTAAGGGTGGTCGCTTCGCCGGAATACACCCTGCGATAAACGGCTTCCCCTTCCTCGCTTGCGCCGCATGATACAAGCAGCGTAAAGAACAGCGCAAAGACAAGAAGATAGATGAGTGATTTTTTATACATCCTTTTCCCCCTTTTAAATGTCGATTGGATCGAGCATCATTTTATGATTGTATTTGTTGACGGTGGATGGAGTGATATCGTACTTTGTCACTACTGTGAACGGCTCTTCTTGACAATTGATAGATGCTGAAGAAGACAGCATATTTCTTATCAGGATTTGTCTTAAAAACTCTATGAATAATACGGAAGAATATCGTTCTCCCTATAAGGACGAGCAATGTTCTTCTGAAGTATATGGATTGACTGAGACCCTTAGTAAACGGCATATTCTTAGTCACTATCTACGATCCCGTGTGCGCTAGACAGTGCAATCATCGGTTGATCGCAGACATTAGGGAACATTCTTAGATATGGTACAAAATCTTTATAAACATACAATTTGCATGTATACTTTAACATAAATGTTAACGTAGTGCAATGATTGTCGTGACATCGTGGTGAATCAAAAAAAGAGAAATACAATATTCTTAAAACAAAAAAAGACAGTCCTTTTTTCGTGAGCAGGTCTTTTTTAAAATGCTGTGAGACTCGTTGAAATCTCGGGCTTTCAATTTCTGCAAGAGCGGTTAGTGGGAGATAGTTTTCATTGACAATGAAGGGTGCCCTTTGCTACACTAAACCCATACTGAACGAGAGCACCCTGTTAAGGGTGCCCTGCTATTTCCTGAGAGTGGTAGGTCATCCTTTCGGAGGACTTCTATCACTTTTTTTTAGGAGAGGGAGATGAAAACCAAGTACATTTTTGTGACTGGAGGCGTTGTTTCCTCCTTGGGAAAAGGCATTACGGCGGCATCTCTTGGCCGCTTACTCAAGGCCCGAGGCTATAAAGTAGCCATTCAGAAATTTGACCCTTACATAAATATTGATCCGGGGACCATGAGCCCCTATCAGCATGGAGAAGTCTTTGTCACAGAAGATGGAGCCGAGACGGATCTGGATCTGGGACACTACGAGCGCTTCATTGATGAGAATCTTACGCGCTACTCCAATGTCACCTCCGGCAAAGTCTACTGGAATGTACTGCAAAAAGAGAGAAAAGGAGATTACCTCGGTGCCACCGTGCAGGTGATTCCTCATATTACCGACGAAATCAAGCGCCGTGTATATATTCTGGGTGAGGACAACGACATCGTCATCACCGAGATCGGCGGCACCGTCGGTGACATTGAGTCTCTTCCGTTTCTAGAAGCCATCCGTCAGCTCCGTTACGAGCTTGGTAAGGATGACATCATGTACATTCATGTCACTCTCATTCCCTATCTTGCGATGGCAGGAGAATTAAAAACCAAGCCCACGCAGCACTCCGTCAAAGAGCTGCAGAGCTTGGGTATTCAGCCCGATATCATCATCTGCCGCAGTCCGGCACCCCTGCCAGATCACATCAAGCAGAAGATCGGACTCTTTTGCAATATTTCTCCGGAGCGGGTATACCACAACCTCGACATGGAGAGTTTATATGAAATTCCGCTTCGCCTGGAGGCGGACGGACTTGCTCAGAGCACCTGCGAGATCCTCAATCTCCCCTGCAGGCAGCCGGATCTCGACGACTGGAAAGAGATGGTCAACAAAGACAAGAGCCGTACCGATACGATGCGCATCGGCCTTGTCGGAAAATATGTGCGCCTTCGTGACGCCTATATCTCCGTAGCGGAGTCTCTCCAGCACGCCGGCATCTTCCACAATGTCCATGTGGAGGTGGATTACATCGATGCGGAGGAACTCAATCAGGACAATATCTCTGAGCGATTTGCGGGACTGCACGGCGTGATTGTGCCCGGTGGCTTTGGCGACAGAGGAATTGAAGGAAAAATCCTCACCGCAAAATACGCCAGAGAAAACGGTCTTCCCTACTTGGGCATCTGTCTTGGGATGCATATTTCCTCGATCGAGTTTGCCCGAAACGTCCTGGGACTTGCCGGCGCCAACTCCAAAGAATTTGACGAAGAGACAACGCATCCGGTGATCCATCCCATGGAAAATCAACTGGAGCTTGAAGAACTCGGCGCCACGATGCGTCTGGGAGCATATCCTTGTGTCTTGAAAGAATCGACGAAGGTGAGAGAGCTCTACGGAACGGAGCAGGTGGCAGAGCGCCATCGTCATCGCCATGAGTTTAATAATGAATTCCGCTCAGCGTTTGAAGAGGCAGGCATGCTCATCAGCGGTGTCTCTCCTGAGGATAAGCTGGTGGAAATCATTGAACTAAAAGATCATCCGTTTTATATTGCTACGCAGTTTCATCCCGAGTTTAAGAGCCGTCCGACCAAAGCGCATCCGCTATTTGTCGGACTGGTAGAAGCAGGAAAGGCACACCGGGATAGGAAATAGTCACTCGCAACGTACTGATGCCGAGTGAAAGCATGCAGACCACTCCGTGCTTTTCTGGCGCAGTGTCTCCTTTGTTACCATGTACGTCTCTCTCGCTATAAAAGGTAGAGTCACAGAGTAAGAAAGAGGAGCGCAGTTGACAAACTGTCTGCGGAGTCTAAAATGAAATACAATCGTCACACGGAGGAAAGGAAGGAGAGAAGGCCATGAAAACATATCCTGATCGTCAGAGCGCCATCACGCTGTTGAAAAAATATAATACGGATCCCTTTCACATTCAGCACGCCCTCACCGTCAGCGAAGTGATGCGATGGTTTGCCAAGGATCTTGGCTATGAAGAGGAAGAAGAATTCTGGGCTACTGTGGGTCTTCTTCACGATGTGGACTTCGGGCAATACCCGGAGGAACATCTGCAGTGGGCTCCTAAAATCCTTGCTGAGGTGGACGCCTCCGATGAGTTCGTGCGTGCCGTCGTCAGTCACGGCTATGGCATCTGCTCTGATGTCGAGCCGGTGCATGAGATGGAGAAGGTGCTCTTCGCCACGGATGAGCTGACAGGGCTGATCGCTTCTGCCGCCCTCGTGCGACCGAGTAAGAGCTGTCAGGACATGGAGTATAAGTCCCTGAACAAAAAATTCAAGACCCGCAGCTTTGCTGCCGGCTGTGACCGAGACATCATTCAAAGAGGCGC
>LSQX01353210.1_pt1 | contig 21860 bp, 16 predicted proteins | sample 654561 | NCBI WGS metagenome assembly LSQX01 (sample SAMN04489861, study PRJNA283612) | anaerobic digester metagenome | isolation source: 4 biogas reactors fed with cattle manure at either 37C or 55C with and... | place: Denmark: Kongens Lyngby | collected 2014
TGGCCGAGTATTTCGAGGCCTGCCTCCGGCTCTATGACGATCCGAAAAGCTTAAGCAACTGGATCATGGGAGATTTCAGCGCCCATCTCAATGCCGCCGGCCTGGAACCGCAGGAGGCGCCCTTAACCCCCGCATACATGGCCGCGCTGCTGCAGATGATCGACAAGCAGTTGATCAGCGGCAAAATCGCCAAAGAGGTGATGGCAAAGGTCTTTGCCACCGGCAAATCGCCCCGCGAGATCGTGGAGAGCGAGGGGCTGCTGCAGATTACCGACCAGTCGGAGCTGGAAAAGCTGGTGGACGAGGTCATCGCCGCAAACCCCGACAGCGTGCAGTCATACCGCAGCGGTAAAACCAAGGCCCTGGGCTTCCTGGTAGGACAGGTGATGCAGGCCACAAAGGGCAAAGCCAACCCGCAACTGGTGAATAAACTGCTCGCCGAGAAACTGAAATAGGAGTTGAAAGATAGCGAAGGATCTCAACCGGGCTGCTGCCAAGCATCGCCCTCAGGATGACATTCAGGATTGAGTGCCATGCAAGGCAAGCCCGATTGTTCAAAAAATTACAGAACAATCTTCTTACTTAAACACAACCATGGAGAGTAACAGCTTCAATGCAGCACTTGAAGGAAGGCGGGTCGCCAAGACCGTCGCAAAAGCAAAAACTATGGACTGCCAATTATATCCTGGTCTGCTTATCTTCGACAGTGGCCACGACTGCTTTTGCCGCCTTTATTCCGACCTTGCCCATTTATATTGAACGTTATAGCAATATTCCCGGCATTGCCGGCCTGCCTTTAGCCGTGCTGACCGCCGGGGCGGTAGTTCTCAGGCCGCTGGCCGGCCGGGCCCTTGATACCTGTAACCGGAAAACAGTCCTGCTGGCAGGACTGGCCCTCTTTTTGCTGCCCGCCATCCTATTTATCGGGATGCTGCCGGCTGTAGTCCTCATTTGCCTCCGCCTGATCCAGGGCATCGGCTGGGGCATCGGCAATACCGCCCTGAGCACTGTGGCTGCCGATGTCACTCCACCCGAGAGAATGGGCGAGGGATTAGGTTATTTTACCATTACCATGACCGCCACCATGGCTTATGCTCCTGCTGTCAGCTTTTTTGTCCTGGATCGATATAATTTTCCCATTTTGTTCACCCTGCTGGCGGTTTTTATCCTTGCGGCCATGGCCCTGGCCGCAAGGATAAATTATCCTTCCCCTGTTGCCGCCACGGACGGCACCCGGCAGAAGCCGGTTTTCCTGGAGCGCGCCGCCTTTAAACCGGCTTTGATCATGCTTCTTTTTACCTCGCACAATGCCGCGGTGGCTTCCTTTATTGCGCTTCATGCCGCGCAAAGGGGAGTAGCCGATTCCTGGATCGTCTTTACGGCCACTGCCCTGGCCATTATTGCTGTGCGTCCAATGACCGGTAAAATTGTGGACAAACAGGACCGGCGCAGCATTGATCTGCTCGTGCTGCTGGCTTCTATAACGGTCATCGGCTCCAACCTGATCCTGGCAAAGACCGCCTCCCCGGTCCATCTGGCCGCCGGAGGTATCTTATCCGGAATCGGGCAGGGCATCATGATGCCGGTAATGCTTGCCCTCAGCATCAGGCATGTCGCTCCGGAGAAGCGCGGTGCGGCCAACGCTACCTACTGGACCGCTTACGATCTGGGGGTTGCGCTGGCTTCAGCGATCTGGGGCCTGCTAGGCGCCTCCCTCGGTTACGAGCTGATGTACACTCTCGCCGTCCTCCCGATCGCTGCCACCCTGCCCATCTATTTTCTGTGGAAATAAAACTCTCATTTCAGCCTGCTCCTTGCTCTCCTGCCGCCAATGTCGAAAAAATGGACTATTGAAAAGGAAAATGTTCTACTTATGTAGAAAATAAGCATTTAGCACCTATTTTCCATTTTTTAGACTGGACTAATGTCTGCCGCACCTTGCTCTGTTTAATCCAGAACGGGAGGTTAGACGTGAATCTAACGAAGGCGATCGATTGTACTATCATTAATGGACTGCCTGATGCGTTTGTCTGTCACGAAACCGTGATAAATGATGCGGGAAAGCCGGAAGACTTCATTTTTATCGAGGTCAATCCGGCTTTCGAGTCTATGACCGGCGCGAAAAGGGAGATAATTGCCGGTAAAAGGTTGTCTGAGCAGTTGCCGGAAATTAGCGCCTTGAATTTGGACTGGTTTGACCTTTATCGGGGATTATCCGCCGACGGGGAGAGGATCACCGCAGAAGTTTATCATGAGCCTTTGCAGCGCTGGTACGCGGTAACCGCCATCAGAATTCACCGTGACCATTATGTGACCCGCTTTAGCGATATCACCCGCTTCAAACAGGTGGAAGAAAACCTGGTGAAAAAAAACAACATGCTGCGGGAGATTTATGATTATTCGCGCAAACTGATGATGGTCTCGAAGGCTGAAGTTTTTCGCTATATTGCCGCAAAAATAAAAGCGCTTACCGGCGCCTCCCTGGTGGTGCTCAATACATACGACAAGGAAAAGGCAACTCTTGTTTGCCGGTATACCACCCTTTCCGACGAAAACGAAAAGGTGATCGCCAGAATCATTGGCCGGAACATCGTGGGCTTCACCACCCCGGTCAGTGCCGAACGGTATAAAGAGATTACCAGTTTGCTCACTGGCAGTCCCGGCTCCCTGCATGAGGCTTCTTTTGGCGAAATCCCGGCCCCTGTTGGAAAAATTGTCGAGAAACTGCTTGATCTGAGACAGTTTATGAGCTTTGCCATCATGTCCGATGATCATCTTGAAGGCACGATCTTGCTGGCGTTTAAAGAGGGCGCAAATCTGCCGGAAGCAGAAGAGCTGATGGCCTTTTCCGCCACCACGGCCAATGCCCTCGAACGGAGGCGCGTTGAGGAGAAACTGCAGCTACGTACCATGGAGCTGGCCAGAACGAATGAGACTTTGCTGGCCGAGGTAGCCGAGCGGAAGAGTATCCAGGAGCGAATCAATTACCTGGCCTACCACGACAACCTGACCGGTTTGCCGAACCGCCTGCTACTAACAGAGCGGCTGAACCAGGCCATTATGCAAGCCAGCCGCACCAGCAAAATCGTGGGCGTCCTCTTTGTCGATATTGATTCGTTCAAATTAATAAACGATACCATGGGGCACAAAAAAGGGGACGAGCTGTTAAAGGCAGTCGCCCAAAAATTGACGTCCACCCTGCGTCAAAGTGACACTGTAGCCAGGTTAGGCGGTGCCGAGTTCGTGGTTATCGTGCAAAATATCCTCGAAGTAGGCCACGTGGACCAGATCGCGCAGAAGGTTTGTCAAATTTTTGAAAAACCGTTTTCCATCGGCGATCAGGACTACTATCTTACAACCAGCATCGGGATCGCCCTTTATCCTGTTGATGGTGAAGATGTGGATACATTGATTAAGAACGCCGATATTGCCATGGGCAAGGCCAAGGAAAAGGGCAGAAACAGCTTCATGTATTGCACCCCGCTAATGAAGGATAAAGTCGTGGAAACGATGAAGCTGATTAACAGCCTCTACCGGGCTCAGGACAACAAGGAGCTGCTGCTATATTACCAGCCACAGGTCAACTGTAAATCGGGGAAAATAGTGGGCCTCGAAGCCCTGTTGCGCTGGAAGCACCCCGAATATGGGCTTATTGCGCCGGATATGTTCATCTCGATCGCCGAACGGACGGGACTGATCCTGCCTATCGGAGAATGGGTTCTGCATACGGCCTGCGCGCAGAATAAAAGCTGGCAGGAGGCGGGTTTGCCCCGGGTTCGCGTAGCAGTTAACCTTTCCATGTACCAGTTGCAAAGCCCCGGCTTTATCGATCAGCTATCCAAAATCCTAAGGGATACCGGGCTGGATCCCGCATATCTGGAGATCGAGATTACCGAGAGCATCGCCTTAAAGGATGCGGAGCACATCATTGAAACGCTGCACTCGATCAAAGCGCTTGGCGTCGGCATCTCCATTGATGATTTTGGCACCAAATATTCATCGCTGAACTACTTAAAGCAACTGCCCGTTGACCGGATTAAAATCGCCACGCCGTTTGTCCAGGGCATCAATATGAGCGATAAAGATGAGGCGATCACCACGGCGATCATTGTCCTGGCCCGGAAACTGGGGTTAAGCGTGATTGCCGAAGGGGTGGAGACCAGGCAGCAGCTCGATTTTTTAACCAGGCAGGGGTGCGACGGGATCCAGGGATTTTATTATTACAAACCCATGCCTGCCGGAGAGATCGAAAAGCTGCTGAAAAACGCGCAGAGAGGAGAGGGGGGGAGAATCACCCCCTCTCCTCCTGAGTCTCTGGGTCAATTATAAGCGGGAGCGCACTTCCTGTTTCATGAAGAGCACGTAGGAAATGCCGAAAATGATGAAGGCCACCGCGACCAGGCAGGTCATCTGGGGCCATACGAGGAGCACGCTTTGCCCCAGCGGCAGCGGTCCGGCGATGGCGCCGTAGGCCTGTTCGATGGTCACCGGACCCAGGGTGCGGATGGTGGGCACCATTAAAGTGGTCGTCGCTTCACTGAAAAGCTGGCTGGGAGAGATGCGCAGCAGGTTTTGCACAAAGCCCTGGTAGCCGATGAGCTGGCTTACATCCGTCACCCGGGTGGGGGCGGTGGCTTGCACGATCAGATTGACGATCATCGTAAAGAAGAGGCTGAAAAATAACCAGACCGCCAGGCTGGAGAGGGCCGAGGTAGCCGGCTGCTTAAAGCGGATCGAAAACATGATCGCCAGGTTAAGCCAGACGCCGATATAGACGATGCTCACCAGCAGGAAAAAGAAGATCCGCCAGAATTCCTCCACGGTCGGCGGTATGCCGGTCAGCAAGATGCCGATACCGATCATTAACAAGCCCAGGATCGCGATCATGATCGCGACTACTGCCAGAGAGGCGACGAATTTGGTGTTGATCACGTAATCGCGGGGGATTGGCTGAGCCAGCAAGCGGCTGAGGGTCCCCCGGCTGCGCTCCGAATTGACCGCATCAAAACCCAAAGCAATGCCGATGATCGGCCCCAGCAGGCTGACAAAGGTAATAAAAGGAGGCAGCGCGCCGTCGGTGGCGGTAAACAGTTTGAGGAAGAGAAAGGACGAGGCGCTCTCTTCGGCAATGGCGCTGCCCAGGTTTGAGATGGCCGTATATAGTGAAGCCACGGTCGTTAAAAGCATCAGCAGCAGCAGGATTATGAAGCGCCAACTGTTGAGGTGATCCGCCATTTCTTTGCGGACCATTGCCCAGAAGGGGTGCGGCGCCTGGTCAGCCTGCTTCGCTTTTCGCTGAGGCGTTCCCCGGCGCAATAAACCGCCTATTTTATTTAAAGCCGCCCGCATATTTTAGCTCCCTCCTTCAAAATACCGGTGGTAGATTTCGTCTAATCCGTAATCATGCCGGCTTAAGTGGGTCAGGCGGGCGCCCCGGTTAACGATGGTGGCGGCGATCTCCGCGCTGATATCCTGGCGGCAATGGATGTTTAAGCGGCTGCCGTTTCGGACAACCTTTGAAACATGCTCATTTGCTTCCAGAAGCGAGATTAGCTGCTCGTCAGCAGGTTCCGCCTCAACCTCCAGCAGAAGCGGATCGTTTTTAAAGAGGTTGTAGGCCAGTTCTTTAATGGGGCCGGCGTCGATCAGCTTGCCGTCCACAAACAGGCCGACCCGGTCACAGATCTGCTGCACCTGGTAGAGGTGATGGGAAGAGAGCAGAACGGTCATCCCCCTTTCCCGGCTCAGCTCCCTGATCAAGGAGATCAACTCCCGCACTCCTTCGGGGTCAATGCCGTTGGTCGGTTCGTCCAAGATGATGATTTCCGGCTCCCTGATCAAGATATCGGCCAGCCCCAGACGCTGCTTCATGCCCCTGGAATAGGTCTGGACCTTGTCGCGAGCCCGATCGGCTATCCCCACCTGCTCCAGCAGAGCCTCGGCCCTCCGCCTGGCCGTGGCGGGGGGAATCCGGTTGAGGGCCGCCGTAAAGAGGAGATTCTCCAGGCCGCTTAAGTTTTCGTAAAAGCCGACCTCATCGGGCAGGTAGCCCACTTTTTCTTTCACCAGTATGGGTTGATAAGTGGGGTCCAGGCCGCACACCTTCATCTTGCCCGCCGTGGGTTCGCAAAGGCCCAGCAACATCAGGATCGTGGTCGTTTTACCGGCGCCGTTGGGACCCAGCAAGCCGAAGATCTCGCCCTGGTACACGGAGAGGGTCAGCCGGTCTACAGCCGTAATATCGTCGTACTTTTTAGTTAACTCTGTCAGCTCAATAATCGCTTCCTTACTCATTATTGCCTCCCATAGACGCGGAAGAGGTAATAGATACCAGCTCCGACCAGGGCAATAATCAGCACACCGATCAGGCCCCACAGTGCAGATGTCTTTACCGTAATGCGGAAGTCTGCAGTGTCGGCCACTTCAGGGGTGGCGGCTTTAATGCTGACGACGTAATCGCCGGCGATGGCTTCACTGCTCGCCTTAATATAGGCCTTGGCGGTACCCTGTTCACCGGGGAGCAGAGATTCGATTATTTCCGGTTCAAAGCGCACTTCCCAATCTATGGGGGCGCTTTGGCTGAGCTTGATATCGCGCAGCTCCGCTGATCCGGTATTGGTGATCAGCAGTTCAACCATCTTTTCCTTGCCCGCGGTGATGGAGGTGCTCAAGTTGCCGGTCGGAGTGCTGAGTTCCATCTGGTAGTTGCCGGTAATGTCAACTTCCAGGTTAACTACCGCCGCTGAGGAGCCGGCCTGGGCTTTTACGGGAATGGTGTAGGTTCCGGCTTCGATCTGGGCGGGAGGTTTAATCGTGACATTGATATCCTGGGTCGTGTTGGCTTCCAACTTTACCGAGGTCACTTTCTGAGAGGACACCTCAAAGTCAACATTCCACCCCCGGGGTGCTTCGGAGGAAAGGGCATAGAGCTGATCTTCGGCGGTGCGATTGCGCAGGGTGAGCTTGTACTTAAATGTTGAATCGGCGCTGCCCTGCATATTGGGCTGGTCGGTTTCCAGCTCGGTCTTGAAAGTACCCTGTTCCGTAACGGTGATCGTGATGGGGAGTGTGGTGGTTGCCCCGCTGTTGTCTGTGGCGCGGATCACAAAGCGATAGCTGCCTTTTTCCACCTGCAGCGGCACCTCGGTCTGCAGGGTAAACCTCTGTTCATCATTGGGCTTGACCGAGAGCTGATTGACGTTCCAACCGCCGGCGGTTAAACTGGCCTCCCAACCTTCCGGCTGTTCAATGATCTCCAGAGAAACTCGCTGAATCGAGCCGCTGTTATTCATGATGTCGACGTAGTAATTGATCGATTCACCCGGCGTTACGGCAATACCCGTATATTCGGTGAAGAGCGACACGCTTGCCGCAGCCGCAGGTACGACCGGGAAGAGAATCCCCCCCGCTAATAGTAGTGCAAATAGCAATGCGAATTTTTTAAGAGAGTGTTTCAAGTTTGTCCCTCCTTAGTAATGTGTCGTAATATTAGACTCCATCTCTTATTACGTTTAAGGGGCCTCTCTGGATCTATGTGCCGGTTGATTTTTTGAGAGGCATGTTATATAAATAACTTAGAAACCGAACAAGCGGGTGAAGGTAATGTCTGCATTACAGCAGGAAGCGGAGCGATCCCTGCAATGGTTCGACAATCTCTACAGGCAAAATGCGGCCCATGTCTATCAAATTGCCTTGTTTATGCTTCGAGATCCCGTTGAAGCCGAGGATTTGTGCCATGATGTGTTCCTCGAGGTGATCCAGCGCCCGGAACAATTTGATCCAGGCAGGGGTAGTGTCAAGGCCTGGCTCGCAGTGAAAACAAGAAGCAGGGCTATCGACCGCTTGCGGCGGTTGAAGCGGGAGGAAGCTTGCGCGGTCGTTAAATTCCCCTTGGCCGGCGAAACCGATCCGACGACAGAAAAAGTGATTACGAAATTGGAAATCGAGAGCCTGCATGAATCGCTGCAGCATTTACCCGGGCCGCAGCGAGCAGCGGTGACGGCCACCTACTTTCACGCGCTGCCGCAGAAAGACTGGGCCAGGTTAACCGGGCGCCCGCTGGGAACGGTTAAGTCGTGGATCCGCTATGGATTGAACAATCTCCGCAAGCAGTTTGTGCATATGGGTTGGCTGGAACCCTAGGGAGGTCATGGCGATGCATGGGATGGCATGCAGGCAATTTGAAATCGAAATTGTTGACCAGATTATGGGCAATCTCCCTTTGCCCAAGTCCCGGGCTTTGCAGAAGCACCTGGACAGGTGCTGGTCATGCCGGAAGCTTTACACCGAGTGGCGGGAGTTATTGAAAGATGATCCCGGGCTTGAGCCCCCGGCGCGCCTTTACAAGCGGTTAAAAATGGCTTTCCTGCTTGTGCAGCTCAAGCGCAGGCTTTTCCGCCCCTCGTTCCTCTGGGGGACGGCTACCGCCGCGCTGATCGGCGCCCTGATCCTGGGCATTGGGACGCTGCAGCGCAAACAGACCCTGAATGCGTGGGAACAGCTCCCCATTGCCGCCGAGCAGATCCCGCCTTTTGTGCTCGATAATGCAGAAACGGTGCGCTACCCGATTAATCCGCAGGAGGGGCATCTCACCGGCATTCACGGCATCATCTGGGTAAACGGCCCCGGAGACCAGGTATACTGCTTTATTGAAGGTCTTGAACAGCATGCGGGGTATGATTATCAGATCTGGCTGATTAAGACCGTGAAAAGGGAAAATGGCGGGCTGCTGCGCCTGATGGAACAATACGGCGATCTGCTGCTGCAGCAGCGCAATATTCAAGAGGTGCGGCAGATCAGCATCAGCCTGGAACCAAAAGGCGGGAGCCTTTACCCCACCAGTGCCGACACGATCCTGGTAGATTTCTACTAAATCATCCCGGACGAGAGTCAAGAGTATTTTTGCGCTTTTTTTTTTGATGCCGTCTACAACCTGCGGCTTTTTTCCACTGCGGCTACTTCAACAATTTGGCCTTAGTTTTAATTATTTTTCTGCTGCCATAATAGACTAAAATAATAGAGGGTCAGGGTGAGGGGGGCATCATGGAAATGAAAAGCTTCTGCCCCTTGTCGCTTCAAGAGATGGAGCTAAAAGCTCAGTGACAAGAGCGGAAGCAATCAAGCTTACTTTTTGGGCTTGCTTTCAGGATTGAGATAGCGTCAAGGAGTGATTCAATGTCTTTGCTGGAGCGGGAAAGCGCCAACTGTTACCGCATCCGCCGGCGGGGTAAAATGCGCGTTGATGCTGTGGTCTACCTGAACGAGGAATTGCGGCGCGCTTTTAGCGAAGATGAAGCGCTGCGGCAACTGGCTGACGCCGCTGCGCTGCCGGGCGTGGTGGAGCCGGTGGTGGGGATGCCCGATATCCATACCGGTTTCGGGCTGCCCATCGGCGGGGTTATGGCGGTCGATGCCGCGGACGGGGTCATCTCCGCCGGGGCGGTGGGGATGGACATCAACTGCGGCGTGCGGCTGCTGCGCACCAAACTGGAGGCCAAAGCGCTTGATAAACCGCTGCTGCGCAAGCTGCTCAATGCTATTGTAGAGCGGGTTCCCACCGGGGTGGGGAAGAAAAGCCGCCAGGCCGCCCTGGTGCGCAAAAACCTGCATAGCTACCTGGTGAAAGGCGTGCCTTTCCTGATCGAGCAGGGCTTCGGCAGGCCGGAGGACCTGGAATGCATTGAAGAAGGGGGCGCCATGGAGGGCGCCGATCCGGCGGCGGTAAGCCCCGAAGCGGTGGAGCGCGGCGCCCAGCTTTCGACCATCGGCGGGGGCAACCATTTCATCGAGCTGGGCCTGGTTGACCGGGTCTTCGATGCCGCCGCGGCGGCAAAGCTGGGGCTCTCCGAAGGGCAGTTGACGGTGCTGATCCATACCGGCAGCCGCGGTTTTGGCCACCAGATCTGCACCGATTTCACCGCCCTGATGTGGAAAACGGCCGCCAGAATGAAGCTGGATATTCCCACGAAAGGGCTGGCCGCGGTCCCCATTGACTCTGTGGAGGGGCGGCGCTACCTGGCAGCCATGGCCTGTGCCGTCAATTTCGCCTTCTGCAACCGCCAGTGGATTACCCACGATGTCCGCCAGGCCTTCAAGGCGGTGCTCGGCGGAGATGACCGTGATTACGATCTGGGGCTGGTCTATGATGTGGCCCACAATATTGCCAAATTTGAAGAAGTGGGCGGGAGACGGCTGCTCATTCACCGCAAGGGAGCAACGCGGGCACTGCCTCCCGGTCACCCCGGCAACCCGCCGCGCTACAAGGATCTCGGTCATCCGGCCTTGATTCCAGGCAGCATGGGCACGGCTTCCTACGTGATCATTGCCGAGCCCAAAGTGGAGCGCACCTTTTATTCGGTCAATCACGGGGCCGGCCGCGTCCTCTCGCGGGGGGCGGCCAGGCGCCAGATTGAAGTGGAAGAGCTGAAGAAATCCCTGGGCGAGATCATGGTTCTCGGCCGCAACTACCGGGAATATCTCGACGAGGCGCCGCAGGCATACAAGGATATCGAGGCGGTAATCGATACTTTTGCTGAAATCGGCTTCACCCGCCGGGTGGCCCGGCTGCGGCCCCTGGCCGTGATTAAAGGAGAAGGCAAAGAAAGCTGAGCATTGGGGGAGGTGGCGAGCCCGGCGCTTTATGACCGTACAGGCTGCTGGAGGTGAGGCAAGCGGAGCGCCTAAAGGAGGTTGGTTAATCCCAGCTTTTCAGCGTAGCGGACGGCGCCGGCATACTCCTGGCGCGTGATCCTGGCGGCCAGTTCCGGAAATTGAAAGGCCTGGTGCGCCGGGTAATACTGGGCCATGATGTTGACCGCCGTCTCCCTGGGCAATGCGGCGGCGATGAACTCCAAAACCCGATCCGTGGCCGCCAGGTTGTGGGGCATCACCAGGTGCCTGATTAGCAGGCCCCGGTAAGCAATTTTTCTTTCATCCAGTTTCAGGCGGCCGACCTGCCGCTGCATCTCCTTGACGGCTGCAGCCGCCCGGTCGAAATAGTTGGAGGCTTTGGTATATTTTTTGGCCTTATCATTGTCGCCGAACTTCAGATCCGGCATATAGATATCCACAATCCCCTCCAGCATCTTCAGGGTGTCAAGATCATCATAGCCGCCGCTGTTATAGACCAGCGGCAGGGTCAGGCCTTCTTTGACAGCCAGGCTGAGGCCGTGCACGATCTGGGGGATATAATGGGTGGGCGAGACGAGGTTAATATTGTGGCATCCCCTTTTTTGCAGGGAAAGCATCATTTGGGCCAATTCGGAAGGGGAGATCTCGCTCCCCAGCCCGTAATGGCTGATCTCGCAGTTCTGGCAGAAAACACACTGCAGGTTGCAATGGCTGAAGAAGATCGTCCCTGAACCGCCCTGTCCCACCAGGGGCGCTTCCTCGCCAAAGTGCGGCCCAAAACTGCTGACGGCTGCCGGGGCGCCAGCCCGGCAAAAACCCTGTTCATGCTCGAGCCTGTTGACCCGGCAGTGATGGGGGCAAATGATGCAGCTTTTAAACTTCTCTTCAAGCAGGAAGACTCTCCGCTCCAGCTCGCCGCTCTGAGCCAGACCGAGGTATCCCGGCTGCTGTTCTGGCATTTTTATCCCTCCCTTATGGAGTTTCTCATCCGTCCAGGCTCTAGGCTGGATTTTTGAGCGATGTAAAATGCATGCTCCCCGCAGAGGCAGCGGTTCCCTTTCGCTATTGTTCGTTAACAGCAGGCAAAGTCCTTTTAGGGGCGGAAAATCCGCTGTTTTCGGAGGTGGCAATTTTTAGAAGCAGTAATGATCATCGATCATCGTACATTTAGCATACTGCGATCTCCTTGCTAGCCAGGCTTGGTTATTGACTTTTTAAAAAATTAAATATATAATCATGTTAACCTTTAGGTCAATAAAGGGGGTATGAAAGATCGCAGAGGCGGGCACAACTGCAAATCTTAGATTTTTGAATCTGGATGCAAAACGCAGAGAAGCGATCATCAATGCAGCCCTCAGGGAATTTGCCAGGAGAGGCTATGATCATGCTTCCACAAATGTAATGGCTCGGGAGGCCGGGCTATCGAAGCCGCTTTTCTTTCATTATGTCAAGAGCAAGAAAGACCTGTTTTTATTCCTCTGTGATTACAGTTTAGAGGTTGTAAAAACGATGACCGAGGAGCTGTTGAAGCCAGTTAAAGCCGAACGGGATATTTTTAAAAGACTCCGCTTAATGATTGAAGCCAGGGTGAGAGTGTTCCGTAAAATACCGGATCTTTACAGATTTTTTGTGGCTGCGTTTTTAACTGACGCGGAACCGGTCAGGAACGAAATGAGAAGCAGACTGGCAAAATACCATGCTATGGGCATCAATCAAGTATTCTGCGCCGATACCGATGAATCCAAGTTTAAAGAGAGCATTGATATTGAAAAGGCGTTAAAAATTATTGAGTGGACCAGCGAAGGTTTTGCCTATGAAATTCTCAATGACTTGAATACAAAGCAGGGATTGTCTTTTGATTACGAATGGTACTCGCAGGAATTTGAGCGCTATCTGGCGCTGCTGGAAAAGATTTTTTACAAGTGAAAGGGGTGGATTCAGACATGAGCGTGGCATAAACAAGCCGATATGACCGCTGGAAAACCTGACTAGATGCTTAGTCCGAACCGTGCTGCATAATGATCACTCACCTAAGGAGGAGGATTATAATGTTACCTGGCATGGAAACGGCCAAGCGTTTTTTCGGGGAGAAAACATTGCAACAGTTGCTGCGTTATCTTCAAACTAATCCCTTAAAGAAATTATCCAACATCCTGGAATTGGCCTCCAAGGCGGCACTCCTATCCGACCACCGCGACAAGATCAGGACGATCCGGGACGCCTACAACAGCAATCCGGCAGTAAAGGAGTTCATCAGGCGCATTTTCATCGAATTGGATGAAAACGTGCGCTACCGGCTATTATTTAATTATTTCGTCAATGCCAGCTTAATCGGCGTGCCAAAGCAGCACCGCCTCTCCGCTGAATTGGGGGTCAGTGTGCCGTTTACGATCCTGATCGACCCGACCAGCAATTGCAACCTGCGCTGCCAGGGCTGCTGGGCGGGCGCTTACGAAAAGCACCATACGCTCTCATTTGAAGAGGTAGATCGGATCGTATCGGAAGCAAAGGAGCTGGGCATTCATTTTATCACCATGTCAGGGGGCGAACCCTTGCTGTGGCCGCACCTGCTCGATCTGGCGCAGAAGCATAGCGATGTGGCCTTCATGCTCTATACCAACGGCACGCTGATCGATGCGCAGATGGCCCGCCGCATGCGCGAAGCAGGCAACATCAGCCCGGCGATCAGCCTGGAAGGCTGGCGCGAAACTACCGATCGGCGCCGGGGGAAAGGTGTGTTTGATCGGGTCATGGCGGCCATGGATCATTTAAAGGAAAACGGGGTGGCTTTCGGGATCAGCGTGACTGTAACCCGCCACAACTGGGAAGAACTATTTTCGGATCAGTTCATCGATATGATCATTGAGAAGGGCGCCCTCTACGGCTGGTCCTTCCACTACATCCCCATCGGCAGCAACCCCGATTTTGATCTCATGCTCACACCGGAGCAGCGCGAAGCCCTGGTCCGGCGTGTTCGCCATATCCGCACGCACAAGCCGATCCAGATCGCCGATTTCTGGAACGACGGCCATCTGACCGGCGGCTGCATCGCGGGCGGGCGCCGCTACTTTCATATCAACGCCCGGGGCGACGTGGAACCCTGCGCCTTTGTCCATTTTGCCGTCGATACCATTTTCGGCAAGTCCCTGGTGGAGATCCTGCAAAATCCGATCTTCAAGGCTTACCAGAAGCGGCTGCCTTTCAGCGATAACTTGCTGCGTCCCTGCCCCTTAATCGACGTGCCGGAGGCGCTGCGCGAAATCGTGGGCGAAAGCGGGGCCAAAGAGACGCACCCGGGTGCCGCCGCCATCTTGGAGGGCGAGCATGCCCGCACCATGGACCGGGTTGCCGCCAATTGGAAGCAAAGGGCCGACCGGATCTGGGAAGCCGATACTGCCAAGAGCCAGTTAGCAGCGGAATCATAAAAACATTTTGCTTTTCAGAGTATACCCCATGCCCCCGCCGGGCGGGGGCACCGTCAGGGCGAAAAAACCTTTGTCGCTTGTCACTGAGACTGGAACGACTGTGAACGAGTGTGAATAAGGTCAGGGGACAGAGCGTATGCCTGTCCCCATTGGAGGTAGGGGCGTTTTAATTTTATCGGAGCGTGAAGGAGGTATGTGATCATGCCCTACGAGTTGGTGAAGAAGGCGGCGGCTGAATTTGCCCTTGATAAAGCTGTCCATTATGTAGCTCATGATCCGGAACGCAATCTCTTTACATTGCTCGATTTTGCCTCCCGTGTGGCCACCCGTCCTGAGCACAAGGATAGTATCCGGAAGCTGCGCGAACATTTCCAGAGTCAACCGCTGATTTTGGAGCAGGCCAAAAGACTGGCCAAAAACCCCAAGATGCTTTCCAAGTTCATGACGAACTGGGTTGCCAGTAACATGCTTGTAGGCAAAACCGTGCGCGAAAACCTTTCCCGGGAGCTGGGGGTTGCGGTGCCGACCCTGATCTTAGTTGACCCCACCTCTGCCTGCAATCTCCGCTGCCCAGGGTGTTGGGCGGGCGAGTATAAAAAAACAGACAGCCTGGAGCCGGAACTCCTGGACCGGATCTTCAGTGAAGCAAAGGAGCTCGGTATTTACTGGATTGTTTTCTCCGGCGGTGAGCCTTTTGCCTATAAGCCCCTTTTAGATCTAGTCGCCAATCACCCCGATATGGGGTTCATGGCCTACACGAACGGCACCTTGATCGATGAAAAAACAGCAGACCGCCTGGCGGAGCTGGCAAACTTTTCCCCGGCCTTTAGCCTGGAAGGGTGGAGGGAGCAAACCGATGCGCGCCGCGGGGCAGGAACTTTTGATAAAGTCATGCAGGCCATGGATCTGCTGAGGGAAAGGGGAGTCCTTTTCGGGGCTTCAGTGACGGTGACCAGGGATAATGTGGAGCTTCTTTTCAGCGATGCTTTCATCGATTTTTTAGTCGAAAAGGGTGTTGTCTACGAGTGGTCTTTCCATTATATACCAGTCGGCCGCAACCCGGATGTCAATCTGATGCTCACTCCCGAACAGAGAGCCTGGTTGGCCCGCCGGGTTCCCCAGCTGCGCAGGGAGAAGCCGATCCTGATTGCCGATTTCTGGAATGACGGAGAAGCTGTCAAGGGCTGTATTGCCGGAGGGCGGTTCTATTTTCATATCAATGCTGCGGGTGAGGTGGAGCCGTGCGCCTTTGCCCACTTTGCCGTGGACAATATTCGCGGTAAGAGCTTGAAAGAGGTGCTTCAAAACCCGCTTTTCAAGGCTTATCAGAAGCGCCAGCCTTTTAACGGGAACCATCTTGCCCCCTGCCCGATTATTGACCGGCCGCAAGCCCTGCGGGATATTGTGGCAGAAAGCGGCGCCCACCCCACTCATGAGGGTGCCGCAGATATACTCGAGGGAGAGCTGGCTGCCCAGCTCGACCGGGTTTCCGCCCGCTGGTGCCAGGAAGTAGAGAGGCTTAAAGCCTTAACGGGATCATGAGCTGCCAGGGACTTTATCCATGCTCGGCAATCTCGCTGCTGTCCAATGGCAGTAGATACTTTATATTGAAGAGGGGCTAAGAAGGCCAGGTCCAGGCTTGCCGGTTGCTTCGGTTGTAGCCGTTTATCTGGCGGGGTACTGCACGACAGCGTATGCTTAGAGTCTTGTTTTTTCCACTTTGATCCCGACCAGTTTCATCAGGGCCAGGGCATTGGCGGTCTGGGCCAGGCCTGGTTTTATTTTATAATCAAAATGAATCTCCCCGGCGCGAATTTCGTCCGTAAAGTGGTAATTGCGAATTGAACCCGGGTATTCTTTTTCCAGTTCTCCCAGCTCCAGGTCGTGTGTCGTAAGCATGCCGATCACATTTTGCCGGAGCAGCTGCCCGATAATATTGCGCGTCGCCAGGATGCGATCGCGGGGATTGGTGCCCCGGAATATCTCGTCGAGCAGGATCAGCAACGGGGCTTTGCGGGCGGCAGCGTCCATAATCATTTTCATGCGCAGCAGCTCGCCGTAAAATGTGGAGATTCCCTTTTCGAGGTTATCACTGCTATGCATCTTCGTATAAATCCGCATTAGAGAACACTCGCATTCTGCCGCACATACAGGGGCGCCGGCATAGGCCAGGACCAGGTTGACGCCCACGGTGCGCAAAAATGTGCTTTTCCCCGACATATTCGACCCGGTGATCACGATAAAGCGGCCTGCGCCGGAAAGGGAAATATCATTGGCCACTCGCTTCGCGGGGGCGATGAGGGGGTGGCCCAGCCCTTTGGCCTTAAGCGCCGGGGGGCCGGCCTTTACCCGGGGGAATACCCAGCGGGGATGATCATGGCAGAGTCCGGCCAGGCTGGCCAGCGCTTCGATCTCCGCAGCCGCTGCGAACCAGCCGCGCACCGCCCTGCCGTAGTTTTTCTGCCAGTCATCGAGCATTTTCAGCGTCCACAGATCCCAGAGGAAGGCATATTTAAGGACGAGGTAGATGAGGCTGTTGCTGAAGCGCAGGTTATTCCGTTCTGCGATCCGGACTAGCTGGTGCACGCAGCCTGAAGCCGGCTGTCCGGCAGAAAAGAGGCGTTTCCGCAGCGCTTTCAGGAGCGGCGCTTTAAACTTTTCCTGTTCGATGTAGCGCAGCAATGCCGCGTAGGGTTTAAGGCGCCGCATAGCCTGGTCTGTGGCGGTAAAACGCGCCAGGTTTTTTTTCTCTCCCGGCAAGGCTGCCGCAATTTGCATGGCCAGCAGAATCAGCGCCGGCAAATAGGGAAGGAACCCGAGGAAGCCCAGGGCAAAAAGGGAAAAGGTGAGCGCCGACAGAAACAGCAGCATCGATTTCCAGCCCAGGGGATAAACCTTGCTTTCGGCCCAGGCCAGGACCGTTTGCGGATCCTGCCGTTTAAAAAAATCATCCATCCCCGCGGCCTGGAAGTATTGCCGGAAATCCAGGCGCCCGGCCAGATCGGCTACAGCTTCCTGCCGCAATTTAATTTGCTCCGGCGCCTGCGGGCGGCTCAACTGTTCCGCCAGGAGCCGTTCCCCCTGAAAAGAGATGGTGTCGTTGAGATATTGAAACAACGAGCCCTGTCCGAAGATATTCAGGTCGGTGCTATAGGGGTGGTCATCATCGGTGTAGCGCTCGCCCCGCCCGGCAAAGCCGGTCCATTTTCCTTCCAGGCGCAGGCAGGCCTTCTCATTAACCTGCACCAGTTTTTGCAGAAACTCCATCTCTTCTTTCAGGCGGATATGCTTGATGACCAGCAGCACGAAAACGGCCGCGAGCAGGAGTGCCGCCAGGTAGAAGCCGGCGCGAGCGGTGTATACGCCGTAAGCAAAAGCCCCTGCGGCAAGGATAAAGAAGAGCAGGCGCAGCCAGGAAATGCCGTTGCTTTTGCTTTGCGCCCGCCCCAACTTTTGCCGGAACAGGGCCTGGCGCCGCCGGTAAAGATGAAGCGGATTGGTAGGCAATGGTTCACCTCCGTGCAGGGGGCTGCTTACTCCATTTTTTACTGGATCTTATTATAACAGAACCAAGGCCAGCCTGCGAATCGCCCGGCTGAAAGCCTGCAAAAAGCCGGCACCGGGGCTTTTTAGGAAGACCAAAATTACATAAGGTGGAAATTCCTAATTCTGGAATAACAACGCCAGGAGCCTTGCCAATTTGACATAAGTAGTAGTTTTATTGTACAGTAATGAATAGTTTTGTTTTTGACCCTAAACTTGATGGAGGGATTATGTCCAAAATAATCATTGACGGCCTAACCAAAGTATTTGGTAACAACCCGGCCAAAGCCTTGCAGATGTTGGAACAGGGGTTTTCTAAAGATGAAATCCTGCAAAAAACAGGCCAGGCGGTCGGTCTGAATAACGTCAGCTTTACAATCGAGGCGGGGGAAACCTTCGTGGTCATGGGTCTTTCCGGAAGCGGCAAATCAACACTAATCCGCTGCATTAACCGCCTCATTGAACCGACACGGGGGAAGGTTTTTGTTGACGGGGCAGAGGTGACTGCCATGAATGAGCAGGAGCTGCGCGAATTTCGCCGCCATAAGCAAGCGATGGTCTTCCAGCAATTTGCCCTCTTTCCGCATCGCACGGTGCTCGAAAATGCCGCTTTCGGCCTGGAGATTCAGGATGTGGGCAGGCCGGAACGGTTTGAACGGGCCAGGGAAGCCCTGGCGCTGGTCGGCTTAACAGGGTGGGAGGATAGCTATCCGCACCAGTTGAGCGGCGGCATGCAGCAGCGGGTCGGCTTAGCGCGGGCCCTTGCGGTCAGTCCTGATATTCTCCTCATGGATGAAGCCTTTAGCGCCCTGGACCCGCTGATCCGGCGGGAAATGCAGGATGAGCTGTTGGAGCTGCAGGAGAAAATGAATAAAACAATCTTTTTTATTACCCATGATCTGGACGAGGCTTTGAAAATCGGCGACCGGGTAGCGCTGATGAAAGATGGAGCGGTGGTGCAGATCGGCACCCCGGAAGAAATTCTCACCCACCCTGCCGACGAATACGTGGCCAGGTTTGTGGAAGATGTGGACCTCTCCAAGGTGCTCACTGCGGAGGGGGTCATGAAAGACCCTGAAGTGCTGGCCTTTCCTAAGGACGGCCCCCGGGTAGCGATGCGCAAAATGAAAGATAAAGGCATCTCCAGTATTTTTGTCGTGGATCGGAATCGCCGGCTGCTAGGCTATGTGCTGATGGAAGAAGCGGCAAAGGCAGCCGACCGGGGAGATCCGGACCTGACTAAAATTATGCGCACCGATTGCATTAAGGTCCCGCCGGAAAGCACTTTAAACGAGTTGTTTGAAAAGTCCGCCACTTCCGTAGTCCCCCTTGTAGTAGTCAATGAAGCCGGCCGGATCCTGGGCATTATTATCCGGGGCGTGCTGCTGGCGGGGCTGGTAAAGGAGAATTACGCCAATGATTGAGAAAATCTTAAATCCGCTGGAGTATTTGCCCCGTTTGCCTTTAGGAGAGGGGATAGAGGTGGCGATTGAATGGCTGAGAGTGCATCTCAGCCCTGTTACCCGGGCGTTATCGGAGGTCATGCAATCGCTGATCGTCAGGATGACTGACGGCTTGATCTGGCTTCCTCCGTTAGTGCTAATCATTTTATTCTCCTTGATTGCCTGGCGTTTGAGCAACCGTTCGGTAGCCGCCTTCAGTTTTGCCGGGCTGATACTGATTTATAATTTTGGGCTCTGGCCCGCCGCGATGCAGACGCTGTCCCTGGTTGTTTTGTCCGCCGTTGTTTCGATCTGCATCGGCATCCCCATGGGGATTGCCGGGGCGCGCAGCGAAACATTCCACCGCATCGTCTGGCCGGTGCTGGACCTGATGCAGACCCTGCCCGCCTTTGTCTACCTGATTCCGGTTGTCTTTTTCTTCAGAATGGGCGAGGTGCCGGCGGTCATGGCCACGGTGGTCTTTGCCATGCCTCCGGTCATCCGGCTTACCGGCCTGGGAATACGACAGGTGCCGAAAGAACTGGTTGAAGCCTGCGGCGCCTTTGGAACCACCGAGTGGCAGAAGCTGGTTAAGGTGCAGCTCCCGCTGGCCATGCCCACCATCATGGCCGGTGTAAACCAGTGCATCATGCTCTCATTATCCATGGTCGTCATTGCGGCCATGATCGGCGCTCCAGGTTTGGGAACAAAGGTGTGGGGAGCAATCCAGCGTTTGAATATCGGAGGTGGTTTTGAAAGCGGTTTGGCAGTGGTTGTTTTAGCTATTATTCTCGACCGGATTACTCAAAATCTGCAGAATAAAAAGATCCAAGGATAATCGCTAAAACACTCACTGTAGAATAAATCTACGAGGAGTGAAGCAGTTGGTTTTAAAAGGAAAGGGTTTTTGGGTGGCTGTAGTGGCAATCGTGGTACTGGCCTTTGGCCTCACCGGTTGCGCCGGAGATGGAGACGGGGGTAATGACAAGGGACAGGGCCAGGCAGGTGCAAGAATAATCGGCATCGACCCCGGCGCCGGAATTATGTCTGCTACTGAAAAAGCGATTGAAGAGTATAATCTCAACGTGGCTCTGGTCGAAGGCAGTGATGCGACCATGACCGCGGCCCTGCAGGACGCCATCAACCGCGAGGAATGGATAATCGTGACCGGCTGGTCGCCCCACTGGAAATTTTCCCGGTGGGACTTGAAATACCTTGAGGATCCGAAGGGCATATTCGGCGGTGATGAAACCATTGAAACAGTGGCCCGGCTGGGACTGGCCGAAGATATGCCGGAAGTATATGCGCTACTGGAGAAATTCTCCTGGACCGATGCGGAGATTGGGGCAGTGATGGCCATGAACATGGAAGGCGGAGACCCGGCGGAAAACGCCCGCATCTGGGTGGATGAAAATCAAGCGCTAGTGCAACGGTGGCTGCCCGATGAAGAATTGGCCTCTGCGGAAAAGGGCGATGTGACCATTCTTTACGTGGAATGGGAATGCGCCACCGCCAGTACTCATGTGGTGAAGGCTGTACTCGAAGATCTGGGCTATAACGTGGAAGTAAAATCAGTGGCCGCAGCCTTGATGTGGCAGGGACTGGCCCAGGGAGACGGCGATTTCTGCACCACCGCCTGGCTGCCGCTGACCCACGGACAATACCTGGAAGAGTTCGGCGACCAGGTTGACATAGTGAACACCAACTACGAAGGGGCCCGTATCGGCCTGGTAGTCCCGTCGTACGTGGAGATCGATTCGATTGAAGAGATTAACGATAACATGGATAAATTCACTTACTAAAAGGATAAGGTCTAAAATAGCGAGATCAAAAGGCCCGCGCTCACGCGGGTCTTTTTTTGGCGCCCGGCAGCTCACCGGATCAAGGGGCGATTCTCTTGATCTTTAGATAGAACAGCAAGGACAACAGCCTCCCGGTGGCCTTCCCCCTGGGCTGTTTTATTGCCCCAGTAGAATATGGTAGAATATTGAATAAGAAAAGATTGCCGGAGCCGGGAGGTGGCTTCCATGCTGCTCGGTATTGATGTGGGGGGGACCTCCACCGACGGGGTGCTGCTGCACGAAGGGGTTTTGCTCAAGAGCGTGAAAAGGCCCAACGACAGTTCCGACCTGGCGGAGACCATTTTTACAGTGCTCGATGAGCTGCTGGACGGCCGTGAGGCGGGGGCCGTGCGCCGCCTGGTGATCAGCACCACCCTGGTCACAAACATCCTGGCCACGGGCAGCGGGGCCAGGACCGCACTGATCCTCATCCCCGGCAGGGGACTGCCCTTTGAATATTACCGCATCGCCCCCGATACCTATTTCCTGAAAGGCAGCATCGATTTCCGGGGCAATATTACCGAGGAAATAGATCCGGCTGAAGTGGAAAAGGCCGTTCAAGATATCCGCCGGAAAGGGATTGAGCGGATCGCCGTGGCGGCGAAATTTGCCCAGCGCAACCGCTCCCTGGAGCAGGAGATTGCCCGGATGGTCGGCCGCCTTCATCCCGGGGCAACGATGGTCTTGGGGAGCGAAGTGGCCGGCAGGATGAATTTTCCGCGCCGGGCGGTGACAGCCTACTACAGCGCGGTGACCGCCCCGGAATGGGGGAAGTTCGCGGACCGGGTGGAGGAGGCCGTGCAAAGGCGCGGCTTAAAAGCGCCGGTCCATATCCTGAAGGCGGACGGCGGCACCATGCCGCTGGCAGTATCCAGGCGGAATCCCGTGGAGACGGTTTTTTCGGGCCCGGCGGCCAGCGCCATGGGCGCCGTGGCCCTGAGCCGCCGGCAGGAGAACGCGGTCATGATCGATATGGGGGG
>LSQX01161214.1_pt4 | contig 21856 bp, 18 predicted proteins | sample 654561 | NCBI WGS metagenome assembly LSQX01 (sample SAMN04489861, study PRJNA283612) | anaerobic digester metagenome | isolation source: 4 biogas reactors fed with cattle manure at either 37C or 55C with and... | place: Denmark: Kongens Lyngby | collected 2014
GCTGCGCTCGAAATGACATGGTTTGTGTGGCCGATCTCCGTCTCGGCCAGTCCCTTCTACGATAGGCGGAGATCTCCGAATCGCCGCCTCATAACCCATCAAAAACTATCGTTAAGGTTGATTCGCCTCCACTTCCTTCACCCCGCCCATTTCCTCCAGCTTAGCCTCGTCATATACCATTTCTCCTCGGCTATAGCATGCCAGTTCGAAGTCTCTTCCCGGCTGCAGGCACTTGGTCGGGCAGACTTCCATACACAGCCCGCACCACATGCACCTCGACACGTCTATCTCAAATTTAGCGGGCTTGCGGTCTTTGGGATCGGATTTATCCATCACAACCGTAATCACTTGCTCAGGGCAGATTCTCGCGCACGCTCCGCATGCGATGCATCCATTTCTGCCGGTCTCCGGGTTCACCGGCAGGGTAGGCGACCCACGATAGTTGTCCGGCAATTTGGGCAACTCTTCGGGATAAAGCTCCGTGACCGCCGGCCTCAGAACGCTCCAGTTGGTCATCGTCACCCACAAGCCTTTGGCGATGCTCACAAAGGAGTTCACAATATCTTTAACGAGTCTGCTCTTCACTTCGCCATCCAAAACGCTACATAAGCGCCGGTCAGAAGCAGGTTGGCCAATCCAGCCGGGATCAGCGCCTTCCAGCTAAGGTTCATAAGCTGATCCATTCGCACGCGCGGCAGAGTTGATCGAATCCACATAATCCCAAGCACCACCACCCAGCACTTAAACAAAAACCAGAACAGGGAAATAAGTGAGAACAGCGGAATCACGCCGAACAGCTTTGCCGTCACCTGCCCGCCCAATATATGCAGCGGCGGCTGATATCCACCCAAAAACAGAGTTACTATGATCGCGGAAAGGGTGAAGCTGGCCGCAAACTCCGCCAAAAAGAACAGCGCGAACTTCATCCCGGAATACTCCGTGTTAAACCCCGCCACCAACTCGCTTTCCGCTTCCATAATATCGAACGGGGCCACGTTTATCTCCGCCAACCCCGCCACCAGCATAATCAGAAACGCCAGCGGCAGCATAGGCATTCCCTGAAATATGTTCCAATGCCAGAACCCGCCGGCCTGCGCCTGCACGATCCTGTTCAAATCCAGCGTGCCGGTGATCAGAATCGGCGCAGCCAGCGCCAGAATAATCGGCACTTCATAAGCGATAAGCTGGCTCGCACCTCTAAACGCGCCCAAAAGCGACCATTTGTTGTTCGACGCCCAACCCGCGACAATAATCCCGATCACCCCGATGCTCGATATCGCGCTGAAATAAATCGCGCCGATGTTGAGGCTGCGCGGGGTCATCCCATCCCCAAACGGGATCACCACATACACCAGATAAGCGGGAATAAACACAATCGCAGGAGCCAGGGTAAACAAAAGGCGATCGGCTCCGCGAGGGATGATGTCTTCCTTCTGAAACAGCTTGAGCGCATCGGCAATCGTCTGCGCCACTCCCCACGGGCCGGTGCGATTAGGCCCTAGTCTGGACTGAATGCGCGCGATAACCCAGCGCAGTTTAAGAACCAGATACAGCACTACCACCAGCACGAATAGCAGCACAACTACCGCGATGGTGGTTATGATTCCCAGTTCTTTAGCAAACTCAAGAAGATCCATTTGAAAAAGGTTGTCTGTTGACGGTCGTCAGTAGGAGGTCACCGGTCAGGACACCGGCACAATTATACTCCTGCCCCATTACCTCGTCAAGGATAGGAATGCGAACATTGTGCCATAAATCACAAAGCCCCGGCAGGATGCCGAGGCTCTGGTCACAGTCCCTGCAGATTCTCAATTCTCGGTCAATTCGAATCTTACCCAACATCGTCAGATAAATCCACCGCCACCAACTCGTAAACATCCACCTCCGGCACCGTAAACGTGCAAACGCCGTCGATTTTATCCACCGCCAGATCCAAACCCGCCCTCAAGGCTCTTACCCGTTGCAGGTCTTTTCCCGGCAAGCTGATTTTGATATCGCGGATCGGGATAATCTCCGAAATCGGACGTTGCATATCCCCGGTATTATTCACGATATGAACCAGCAGTTGACTCTTATCTGCGCTGCGGCGCAGTTCCACCTGCACCGTCGCAGGGGCTTCGACTTCTATGGGCATCGGATCAGAATGCACCCAGCGGACGGCGTTTTCTATCAAGCTCTGATATTGCGGCATCTTCAACCGGCCGTAGAAATCGCCGATCAGCGACGGCACATACAACGCTCGCCCGTCGCCGTACGAATTGGCAATCAGAGCCGGCAGGGTTGTTTCATCGCTCAGAGGCATATAGCTTCCGTTGATGACTCCCATAAACACCGACGCCACCTCTGCCCCAGCCGCAGCCTCGCACTCCAGGCTATATATCGGCCTCGGCAAAAACTCCCCGACATTGAATCCTGCCACAACCGGATGCTGCGACTTAACTTTGACATATTCCTCAGCGGTTCTCGGGGTCATCATCTCCCCGGTGTTCTTCACGCCGAGCGCTTCCAGCAGCGGGTTGGATTCCCTCCGCCTGCCCATCTCGTCATAAGCCCCGGTCTCGAACTCCGCGATCACCGACCCGCCACCGCGCACAAATGCCTTTATATTTTCGATCTGAATATTGGAAAGACACGCCGAATTTGGAAGAATCAGCGTCTTATATCCCGCAAGCCCTTCAGCCGATAATTGCCCATCCAGAATCACGTCAAACGGGATATGAGCACGAGTCAGCGCGGTGAAATATCCTGTATAAGACTGGTTGACCGTCCCTTCGCATGTCCCCTTTCGCGCCTTCCAGTCCACCGTTCGCTTTTCGCCGCCCGCATCCACACCGAGGTTCACCTCAAGACCGCTGCCGGCCTCGCCGTAAAACTGCCCCTTATCCGATACATAATAGGTAGCAGTCTGCGATGAATTGAGCAGCGCGACCTGTGCGCAAGACTCGGTTTGGGTGTAGTATTCCTCGTGACTCGCTAAAAAACTCTGCATCTCCTTGATAGGCTTCACTGCGGCTTCCCGACTATGATCCAGAGCATAATCGAACACCGCAAACCACGGGTTCGACCCGCACGCCACAGTCTGCGCGATCGCCAACTGAGCTTCATAGTTCGGCAGAGGGATATAATGCCACGCCCCGAGGGTGTGATGGCTGAAAACTACGGACGGCTTGCCGGCCGCCGCCATATACTTCGCCGTAGCGGCCCACGCCAAAAGGAAATTGGAGTGACCCGGATGGAAGAACTCCTCGGCTCCGTTGAAGTCCTCAAAATCGCTGACCGCATCGACGCACCGGGCATATCGCCACGTGTTCGCGTGCCACGTTCCCGCGTTCAAAAAGGTAACCGCATCCGGGTTAATCGACCTCGCCGCCTCCCTGCTGTCTCGCAGATACTCCGCCAGCGAATCCGACCGGAACTGCACAAAATTGAGCCAGTTATCATCGGACCAATCCTCGACCGTCGGCAAATCCGCTCCATACTTTGCCGCGAACTTCTCCCGGCAAGAGTCACAATAACAGCAGCCCGCGAAGATCACCGGCCCATCAAGAAAGACTCCGTCAATGCCGGTTTTCATCGTCTCCCGGATCATCTCCATCGACCAGTCCCGCCAGCCGCCATTCACGCACAGCGTAGTGCCGCTGCCGTAGAGGGGATGTTTGCTGCCGTAGGATGTCCCATCGGCCAGCAACTGCTCCCAGCCCGGATGTTTGGCCGCGAAATCGAATGAATACCAGTGCATATTCACATACGCCAGCACGCTCAGGCCATATTTTCTGGCATACGGCAGGTATTCTCTAATTATGTCGAAGTCGCCAAGGTTAGCAGCTTTCTCGAACTTCGGAGTATCGAACGTAGTCTGATAAGCAAGTCCGGGAGCCGAACCCAGCGTCCCCATCACCCACTCACAATTAATATGCCAGTCGTCGCGCTTGCTTCGCGCCAGCGCATCCAGGTCGCAGTTTTTCATCCGGTCCATCTCGCCGAGATAATCCAGCCGCATCATCCGCACCGGACGCTCATGCCATTTCAAATCAGCCATATCGCCAACCTCCATCAAGCCTCTCGGCAATCATAGTCCCCCAAGCAGCCGACGTCAAGATGAGGTTTACGGTTGTCGGTTGAGTTGATCGGCGGCGATCTCCGAATCGCCACATCAACGAGCATAGCCGCCTGCTATCGTCATTCCGAGGCGAACGCCGAGGAATCTGCTTTTTCCCTTCTCTTCTTGCGCCAATACAATCGACCTGCTACCATTTGCCTATGAAACTGTCCCGCCAGCCCGATTTTTCTCAATTCCTGAAGGTTCTGACAAGAAGCGGCAGGCCGGATCACCTGCCGTTTTACGAGCATATCGCCAGTCCCGGATTCATCGCCCGCCGAACCAATACGAACTTCGACAAAATGCCATTCGGCACAGACAGCTACTGGCGCATCTATGTCGATTTCTGGCTTGGGATGGGTTTTGACTGCGTGCCAGTGGAGATCCCCTTGCGCTGCCCGCTCGGCACAGGTCACGGAGGGGTCACTGAGGGCAGCGAGGCGCTGGCGGTCATTAGCAATCGTCAGGATTATGAAAATTACCCGTGGCCGACGGAGTCCGACCCGATCGATTTCAGCCACTTCGAGATAGTCGCCTCGATGCTGCCGGATGGCGCAAAGATAGTCGGCGGAGTCTGCGCCGGGCCGTATGAATGGGCGTCGCAGATGCTGGGGACAATCGGACTGTCATATATGCTGGCTGACGATCCGGAACTAGTCGAAGAGGTCTTTATGCGCATCGGCAGTTTGCATATCAGCGCGGTCAGGCAGCTTGCTACAATGGGTTTTATCGGAGCCTTGCGGCAGGGCGATGACCTCGGGTTCAAAACCTCCACGTTTCTTAGTCCGCCGCTTCTGCGCAAGCTGGTATTTCCGATTTATACGAAAATGGTCACTTTTGCGCATGCTCAGAACAAACCATTTATTCTCCACTCCTGCGGAAATCTAGCCGAGGTCTATGACGAACTCATCGACGACTGCAAAATCGACGCCAAGCATTCATTTGAAGATGTGATCCTGCCCGTATCAGAGTTCAAGAGGATGTATGGCGATCGTGTGACCGCTCTCGGAGGGCTGGATGTCGATATAATATGTCGATCCGCCGAAGACGAGGTTCGCGCCTACGCACGCGATCAGATTGAAAAATGCTTCGCCGATGGGTTCTGGGCGCTCGGCACAGGCAATTCCCTTACAGATTATATGCCCGTGCAAAACTACATCGCCGTGTTGGGGGAGGGTCTAAACGCCGGCGTCTGAAATCAAAAAGGCCCTGGCATATTTTCACCAAGGCCGGCATTTCGCAGCAAATAACTCTCAGGCGTTAGTCAAACGCGAACTCCAGGCACTTCATGGTGATAATCTTGCCCACCACGTTCTGTTCCGGAACCCGCATTGTGTCCACCATCTTCCAGGGTATCCATCGTTGGGTTTTCGTGTCCTGCTTGAAGTCACTAAAGACCGTCGAGGCGGCTCCTTCGAGCTTAAAGTTGCCCGTAAGCAATTTTATCGGCATATAACCCTTCGTCGGGTCCAGATATGACGCAGACCATCCTGTTGAAGATGAGGATACAAAGGAATCGTCCGCGCCGCAGTAGTCCCACGAATAGACGCAGCGCGCCATAACCATATCCTGCACGTTGTGCAGAATATCGGTTACCTCCGGATCAGAACCGGAAAAGCGACTTGTTCCAAGGACTTTGCCCTGGTCGTCGAGTCGAGACAGCTTCAGGTCATACTTGTCCTTTGCGAAGGTGACCTCTATCTCCTGTCTGGTCTTCGCATCTCCCGCAAATGTCCAACCATAGGTCTCCTTGAGATATTTTCTCAATTCAGGTTTGACGTCGGTTACCCTGTCCCACCTGCCTGACCACGATGTCGACGAGCTTTGATAATCCGAGATCGCGGCTTTCGCTTTCGCAATCCTTTGTTCACAATCCGGCAACTTCACGGGGGGAGGCAGCAAGTTCTGAGCGCGCCCTTGTGAGATTGTAAGAAAAGCCACAAGCAAGAAAGGCGCAGCAACTTTAAGCAGTCTCTTCATACCATTCACCTGTTTCCTTTTCTGTCGAAAAAGCCGGCAGAGATTGATGACTTATTAGTCAACATACACATTCGACCGCATTATCGCAGCAAATGTTCCGGGCAAACAGGGCGATGTGAAAAAAAACGGCACATATCGCTGCAATGTGATATTATCACCTGTCATTTCTTTTGTCATTCCGCATGTAGCTGTGGGGTGATCCTGCGACTTCGTGCAGGATGACGCTATTTGTTGACGCAGGATGACAGTATTTGGGAGAGCGGGAGGTCTGCGTTCTGAACTACGGATAGGTATCTTTCGCGATTTCGCTCTTTTCGGGCTTTCGCGTTTTCCGGGCGAAGGTTGGCTTGATGCGGCGGCCTCGCGTTGCTTTCTAAATCTGAGTCACTTCAATTTTCGTGACCCTGGCTTCTCCTATTAATCGGTCGACGTCCTCTTTTTTGCCGATATCAGTGCCATCGCTGAGAGCCGTAGCCGCTCCCGATGCGCAGCCGAGGGCAAGGCATTCCTCTATCTTCAGTCCCTGCTCAAGACCATACACGACCCCTGCGATAAGTGAGTCCCCGGAGCCGATCGTGCTCTTTGGTTCCACCTGCGGAGTCGCGGCATCATATATCGAGCCCTCATAACACGCGACAGCTCCCTGCTTGCCGAGGGAGATGATCACCAGCTCGATTCCCGTCCTGGAAAGCTCCAGAGCCGCTCTCGCAACATCGGATTTTGACTCAAAAGTCTTATTCAGCAGCCGCTGCGCCTCGTCGATGTTCGGCTTAATCATAAACGGTTTCGCTTTAATTCCCTCTGTAAATGCGTCTCCGTCCGCATCCAGCACCGCCTTCGCTCCGCCTGCCATCGCAATCTGAATGAGCACCCTTTTCACATCCGGGTTGACGCCCAACGGCACGCTGCCCCCGATCACCATAAAGCTGCTCTCACGCGCCAGATCCTTAGCCCTCTCGAAAAGCTCCACCAGTTCTTTATGTTCAATCGGGCCGCCGGGTTCATTGAGAGTGGTGGGAGGAGTGTTGGACTTTTCCTCTATGCATATATTGGTGCGGGTTTCAACGGCTGTTTCCACGACCACCGATCCGACCCCGCGCCTGTCCAGCACAAACTTGACATAATCCCCCGTCTCACCCCCTAAAAAAGCCAGCGCAGTGGTAGTTCCGCCCAACTCCTTGATCATGCGAGAACAGTTTATGCCCTTGCCGCCGGCATCTATTTCCACCTTGGTTATACGGTTGGTATCGTAGCAGGCGAGCTTATCGACGTAGACAGTCTTGTCGATGCACGGATTGAGTGTGATGGATGATATCATTAGATTGAATGCCGCCGTTATAATGCGGAACTGCCGCCCGCATCGCTGCAGACGGCAAGCTCCAAGATATTTGGCGTTCCCTTCTTACTTGCTAAGAGCGCTTCGCACGGCGTCAAGCTGACCCGCAGAGCCGAGGAGCTCGTTGCGGCTGGCGATGAACTTAGCATACTCACCCTGGAATATCTTGCCGACCGGTCGGAAATCGAATACCTCCGGCTTATCGCGGAAGAACTCTCTGTGAACCCTTGTCCACACAAGTCGACCGTCCGTATCGATGTTGATCTTGCAGACGCCGAGCTTGGCCGCTGGCAGATACTGATTAGGATCCACGCCCTTAGCTCCCTTGAGAGCGCCTCCGGCTGCATTGATTCGCTCGACTTCGTCCTGCGGCACTGAGCTTGATCCGTGCAGCACAAGCGGATAACCGGGGACCAGCTTCTGAATTGCCTCTACAACGTCAAAGTGCAGACCCTGGCTGCCGGAGAACTTAAAAGCTCCGTGGCTGGTGCCGATTGCGCACGCAAGGCTGTCGCATCCGGTGCGCTTGATGAACTCTGCGGCCTGATTGGGATCGGTGAGGTTGGCGTTCTCCTCGCTGACCACTATATCTTCCTCCACGCCGCCTAGCTGACCGAGTTCGGCCTCGACGCTGATGCCCTTAGCATGGGCTTTGTCGACCACGCGCTTGGTGATCGCGATGTTCTCTTCGAACGATTCGTGGCTGGCGTCGATCATAACCGAGGAATAGAACCCGCTGTCGATGCAGTCATAGCAGGTCTGCTCGTCGCCGTGGTCGAGGTGCACCGCAAAGACCGCGTCCGGGAATATCTCGTCTGCCGCCCGGATCATACCCTCCAGCATAAGCTTGTTGGTATATGAGCGCGCACCCTTGGAAATCTGAACGATAAACGGGGCTTTCGAGTCCATATTGCCCTGAAACAGACCCATAGTCTGCTCGGCGTTATTGATGTTATAAGCGCCGATAGCATACTTGCCGTAGGCCAGTTCAAAAAGTTGTTTGGTTGTTACTATCATTTAATGGTGACTCCTTTTATGTGATCCGCTTGCCGCCGTACAGCATAACACTTCCCACGGTTCCGGATTTCCGTAAACCGGAAGCGACCGTCTCTCGCAGGACATAATGCGTCGTCCCAACGGTGTCGCTGGCGTGGTTAGCGGATTTATGCAGGCTCAATAAGGCCGTAGTTGCCGTCCTCGCGCAAATATATAACGTTGACTTCTTCGGTTTCGGCGTTGCGGAACACGAAGAAAGTGTGGTGCAAAAGCTCCATTTGCGCGGCAGCTTCGTCCGGAGTCATCGGTTTTAGTGCAAATCGCTTGGTGCGAACCAGAGTCGGCATTTCCTCGGAGTCGTCTTCCTCTGCTCCAAATGCCTCGATCATAGCCTTGTCGCGAATAGCGTTGCGAGCCTTGGGACCTTCTCCCGCGCTCTTATCACGCTTGCGCTTAAACTTTTTGACTCGTCCTTCCAGCTTTTCGACCACTTCGTCGATGCTGGCATACATATCATTTACACGGCGCTCCTCGCCGCGCAGCAAAATACCGTCGCCCTCAAGCTGGACTTCCACCATCTGCATCCCGCGTTGCACGCTGAGGATTACATTGGCCTCACGTATATCCTGAAAATACTTCTCCAGCTTCGGAAGCTTCTTTTCTATATAGCTCCTAAGGGCCTCGGTGACTTCAACATTTCTGCCCTTAATATGGATCAACATCGTATGAGGGACTCCTTTCGCAGGCTCGTAAAACCAAACCGATCAAGTCTAACACACCAACATCTCCCTGTCAACCGGCAAAGCGTTCACTATTTGTAGACAACAGCACACAGCTTGTAAATCTGCGCCACATGTATTATATAAGTAGCAGGAACAAGATCTGCGGCTTATTCGTATTTGATTGAGGGGTTGCGTTGGAGGCTGTTGACGCCGATAATAGACCTGTCTGGAGGTGGTCAGTCTTTGAAAAAAACAGAACTGCTGCAGCAAATTAATACACTGCAAGACAAGCTCAATCGCGCGCTGCGACGAGCAACGGGCCTCAGAGAAAAAAGCAAGATGCTGGAAATGCAGTATGAAGACGCCCGAACCAGAGAGCAAAACACAAATGATATTGTCGGCGAACTGCTGGAGCGTCAGCGGGAATTGAACGTTATGCTCAATAGAGCGAACATTATGCTCAATCGCACTCAGGAGGCGATGGCTCTCAGTTCGATGGAGCTTAATGAGATGGCAAAAGCCCTGCCCGAACCCAAGAAAGCCGAGTGGGCGGATCGCGTCTCAAGGGTCAATGAGCTTTTCAAACAAACCGGTATTCAAGATGCCGAACTCGGAGCGCTGGAAAGCGGAACTGCCACTGCGAGCGTGTTCGATGCTTCCGATATGAAAAAACAGTCACAGGAAGCATTCGACAAGAAACAATCCATCTGGGACTTCCCCAAAAGCCAGGAGCCGCCTCAGGTGCAAGCGGAGATAGTCGAAGAAGAGTCGCAGCCCGAAGAAGGCATACATCTTATTATAGAGCACACAAACAGGCAGGAATCACAACAAGAGCCAACGATTGACAGCGGCGATAATGAAGACGAGCAATTCGAGGAAGATACCCTCGCCGCTCCTCAACCTCGAAAGTCCTGGTGGAGAAGGCTGGCTTTGTGATCCGGGATGGCTGAAAATCTCCGAATCTTCGCCCAAACCGGCCTCGAAACGTTGCATTATCAATCGCAACTGAGTAATATCCCCAACTTGACGGAAAAACGGCTAACGCATAGAATGAACCCTGTTATAATGTATTAGAACGGCTCCTGCGGGAAAAGACGAGTTGTGCCTTTTCCCGGTTTTGGCGTACATGGGGTGAGTAGATGTCGAATTGGCGAATGCTGTGGAAATGTGCGGTGGTCATCCTTGCGCTGGCGTGCGTTGTCGGTTCTGCGCAGGCAGACTTCAAACCGAGAGTCTCCCTTGCGGCGTCCGGCAACACCGGGTCAGTTGTGATAAATGGCGAAATCGCAGTTCGTTTTCAGGTTTCTAATGGCGGCCTGAGCGGGCTGGAACGCGCACGAATCACCACCGATCGAATTATTGCGCTGGTCAATTCCGGTTTTAATCCTGCTAATCTTAAGGTGCAGGGGGATAAAAACGCCGCGCGGATTTATGCCGGGGATCAACTCATCTGCATTGCCACCGCCAATGATGCAAAGGCTCTGAACAGCAAACCGCTCGATGTCGCCAACAAATGGGCGTCGCAGATTCGCACTTTTCTGCTGCTGCCCGCAATTGCGCTCTCTCGAAATGAAGTTACCGTTCCGCTCGGCGAAAATCGGCAGGTGGATATAAAGGGAGCGGCATCAGGGCCGGTCTCGGTTGCCATCGACGACGCAGAGATAGCCGGCGTTACGGTGCAGCCCGACGGCAGACAGTTGACCGTGTTTGCCAAAAAACTCGGAAGGGCGCTGGTGGAAGTCAGCATACAGGGCGAGCGGGCGATGCTGGTCGTCAACGTCAGGAAATACGCAGGCAAGCTGCCGACCACGGCCATCGGGCAGGTGACGGGCAATCCGTGTCCGGGTAAACTGGTCTGCTACGCCGCTCGGCAGGCGGTTGCGCAAAATGCCGTTTTGGAGCCGGGGTCCGCGATTGAGATAGGGGAAGTAAAGTGTTCCGACGAGTCGTTGGGGGTCGGTAAGACCAGAAATGCGACTGTGAATGTGCGCATCGTCGGTCGGGATTATATCCCATTTTCTGCAACGGCAAGCGTGCAGGTTCGCAATATAACGCTGCCTCGCGAAGAGGCCGTCCAACTTTTTTATAGCAACGAGCCTGAAAGCATCCACAAATACCAGTCATTGTATGTTGGCCGTGTTGATCAGGATGTAGTTACGAGAATCCTATACCACCATCAGAGCGAGATGTCTAAGCGGGTGCAGGTGATAGTCGAGTTGATCAATCCCAACGACACCTCGGCTCAGATGAGGATATTCCGCGGCATTTCTCCGCCGTCGGTGGATACCATATATGTAGGCCACGTCGCGGCAAACGCATTTATGAGGGACTGCGCCAACGATATCAGCGTGCTGGAGACTATTCCTCCTAAATCGCGGCTGGTGCTGGTGTCGGATTTGTTGTCGACCAAGCAGACCTCCAGCGGCATCCTCCAGTTAAAACAGATGGATGGCAACAGCACCTATTTGCGCATCACCGCTGCGGAGCCTGGAGTTGATAACGTAACCCGCGGCAGCATTGCGCGAGCCACCGATGCGCGGGTGATGCAGCTTTCCGAGCATATCTACCCGACTCCGATTAAAACGGTTGATGCGGAATATCAGGTGGGGTCTCGATGGGCATTTATATCAATAGGCAAGCACGCGCTCACTGATTCCAGCGCGCAAAAGACGCTGTATGGCAACTATGGCGTGACATACAACATCAATGTGCGCGTGCATAATCCCACCGACGAAGCAAAAAAGGTGAGCATAGTATTCGATCCCAGCGCAGGCCCGTGTTCGGGAGTGTTCATTGTGAACGGCAAGTTTATGCCGGTGAAGTATGCGCAGCCGCCCACTGAGGTCACTTTGGACAGCATTATGCTCAATCCGGGTGAGACGAAGATGTGTAAGGTAATCACAGTGCCGTTAGCCGGCTCCAACTACCCGGCTACGGTCATTGTCAGATCTTAATCATATTGGCGACGCCGGAAATATGGAAGATAGAAAATATGACACGGACCCCGCCGGGGTCTGTGTTGCTGTGTGGATGCAGACTGTGATGCCCGATTTGCGCACACCGGGATTGATATATGTTGATCAGGATACTACAGGCAGGGATAGCACTAATGTTTATCAGCTCGAATTCGGTCGCCGCCAGCGTGGCCGGCGTTCTCGCACAGCAGGAAGACGCACAAGCCCGCATTATGTGGTTCGATGCGGAAGCCAACATGAAAACCCTCTCCACCAGAGCAGGGGTGGCGGATATGGTCGAAAAGTGCAAGTCCGCAAACATCAATACGATCATCGTGGATGTTAAGCCGCTCTCCGGGATGACGCTCTACAACAGCAAGATTGCGCCTAAAGCAGGCTCCTCGGCAGGCAAAAGCTATCCCGCCGACTATGACCTTCTCAAAACGGTAATAGAAGAAGCCAGAAAAGTGCAGATACCGGTCTATGCCGCCATCAATGTGTTCTCTGAAGGTTCCAAGACGCTGCCGGGCGGCCCTGCGCACAAATGTCCGGACTGGCAGTGCGTGCAGTATGAAATCGAACATGTGCTCAGTGTTGAGGGAGAAGAACCCATTGTGATGGGCAAGCCCAACGTCGCCTTGCGCAAGGGCGAGGTTTGTCTGTATGGTTATAGCTCGGAGTTGGCGGGAAAGATGCCGGCCAATACATTTTATGTGCGGGTAGCATCCAATGGCACGCCACTTCAAAGCGGTGTGGCCAGCGGCAAGGCCAAGATATCCGCTCCGGAGGATGGTTTTCTGCTGTTGGGATCGGGTGAGGCCGGCGCATGGCTGCGAGAGGTAGTCCAAAGCGGCAGACGATTTCAACTCGATTCCCGCGATATTCTGGCCAGGGTAGGGGAGATCGGAGATGCTCATCAGGCCATATTCGTGAATCCGCTCCACCCGGAGGCAAGAAACTACGCCCTGAGCATAATAAAGGAGCTTTGCGAGGACTACCCAATCGACGGCATAGTTCTCGATAGAATGCGTTATCCCAGCCTGTATGCCGACTTCAGCGATATCTCCCGGCAGGAGTTCGAGAAAAGCATAGGCAGGGAGGTCGAGAACTGGCCTCGAGATATCCTGGCAAGGACACTGGTGGGCTATCAGGATCCGGTGCGCGGCCCGCTGTTCAAGGACTGGCTAAAGTTCCGCGCCCAGGTGATGCGCGATTTTCTTATCGAGGCTCGCGGGGTGGTCAAATCCGCCAGACCGGGCGCGCGACTGGGCATATACGTCGGCTCGTGGTATCCGATGTATTATGACGTCGGAGTAAACTGGGGCAGCCAATCGAATACTGCGGATTATGAATGGTGGCCGGAGGGCTACGAGACCACGGGCTATGCCGATCAGGTGGACTTTATGTGTACGGGCTGCTACTACACCCATCCGTCCCGAAAGGATGCCGCCAGGGTCGGCGATCCGGAGTGGATGAGTGTGGAGGCAGCGGCGCAGGAGTCGGTCAACGCCGTCAAGGACGATACGTTTGTATATGCAAGCTTGTATCTGCTGCAGTATCAGCGCCGACCTCAGGCGTTTGCCAAGGCTGTTGCGGAGTGCCTGGCAAACAGTCAGGGCTGTATGCTCTTTGACCTCGTCTATGCGCGCAACTACGATTGGTGGGATATGTTAAAAACGGCTTTCCCCTCATCCAAAAAAGCTCCGCACGATGTCCAGGGACTGCTGGAAAGGGTGCGCTCATCGAACCGCAGACAGGCAAGCAAATAACACCCGCTCGGCTTGAAATCCGCTAAGCCTTGTGCCGACTTCACAAAATAATCAGTGAAAATCAATTGTTGCCGTCAAACAGGTTTCAATTCCGGCGGACTTGCCATATAATATATTGCTCGGCCGGAACAACTTTGGCCGAGCTTACGTCTGTGTTAGGGATTATTAAAGAATGGAGGCGACAAAATGACCGGTGAATCAATCGTTTTGCTTGACGCCCCCGTTGACTGCGAACCGACAATCGAATACGACAACCGGATAGAGGACGAGATCGAGACTGAACCCGATGAAGAAGAACACGAGGGCGTCGGCCCCCGAAAGAATTGGGACGAAATCGAGCAGCAGTTCGCCCGGTATGAGCGTAACTACAGAGCTCGCAGGATACGGGAGCTGACCCTGGCTCCTCTGAGAAAAAAACGAGGACCTGTAAGGGATGACAGCGCCGCCGCTGAAGTGGTCGGTTGAGCTGTGTTATCGTGTGTGCCGGTCGATTCAATTCGGCTGGCTCTTTTTTTTAGGCCAACAACGTTGCGGCCCTGTAAAACCGTGCGATTAATCTGCTTATTCCCGCACTTTTTTTAAGCGAAATCGGCGGGTATAATCAACCATACAAGGAAATACATATAAAAAAACAGAATAAAAGTATAGTAAGCAGATGTCAGAGGTGTCGATATGCGAACGTGGATTCTGATAATACTATTACTCACTTTGCCGCTGACACTTGGAGCCGTCGGTAAGGTTACGGTCGATCCAAACGTCCCCGGAGCAAACCAGGAAAGCCAGGAAACCGAGATTAAGGATGTTCGGCTGGCTCAAAAGATCACCTACACGGCATCTGCGCGCACCGTCTCGGCAATACTCGCTGATCTCACCACGGCCACCGGGATAACGTTCAGGGCGGGAATAAACAGGCTGGATTGGCAGGTGCAGGACCGAAAGATGACAATTTCGGTGACCGATGTCCCTGTCAGCCACTTAATGAACTCCATTGCAAGGGTGATGAAGTTCAAATGGCAGAGATCCGGCGAAGAGGGCAAATGGATATATCGGCTCTCTTCCGACACCAAAGCGTTGCTGGCGGCCGAAAATAAGCGGGATCGTGAAAAGGAACAGGTCGAGGCCGAAAAAGCCAAACGGCGAGCGGAAGGCATCGAACAGTATTCTTCACTGATGGATCTCAGCAAGGAATCGCTGCAGGAACTGCGGCAGACTAATCCCTATTTGTCCTGGGTTGCCGAGTCGGAACTTGGCAAGTCTTTGGGGAAATTCTTCAAAGAATCTCCGGACGCGATTGCTGCAATTGCCGGCGGCCAGCGGATGGATTTGAAAGCATCGGACATGTCTGTCGGCGCTCAAAACAGCCTTATAAGCGCTGTGCGGGAGATGTCGATCATCGAGCAAAGGATACGCGGCGTGAGCACTATGCGGGAGATATCGCCAGCCGAGCAGGAGAGAATGGAAAGCGATATTTTTAAACGGTTAGATCATATCGACCCCTCAAAGCTAACCCTCAGTTTTAGCGAATCGCCCTGGAATATGTTGGGTGTTTCGATATCCGACCAATTAATCGGCAATTTGTCTGTTAAATACGGCGCCGATGAAACCTCCAACTGGAGCCGCGGTGAAACCAATATCCCTTTGTTCGACCCCCAAAGCCCAATGGCCAATTGCATTGGCAAAATTATGCTGGATTCAGAAGAACAGAAACAACCGATGTCAAAGGTAGTGGGATCTCACTTTTCTGAGCTTATAAATGCGATAAAAGTAGAAAGAGAAGCGGTGGCCGAGCAGGGAGAACCGATTATCGAACACGATGACGACGAAGAGCCTGCGCTACAAGAAAAAATCACATTTGAGGTGAAGAGCAGGAAGCTCTATGACATTCAACTCGAATTTGCCAAGGCGTCCAAACTGAACGTGGTTTCGGATTATTTCGGCGCGATGAATCCCACCCTGCCCGTCACAACCGGGAAAGTGGAGTTAAGAGATCTGCTGAAGTCCATTCAGAACGTATACTTCTACAATTGGGACAAGCAGGGTGATATTATCGAGTTTCGCGACCGTAACTGGCTCGAAAAGCGCGCCTGCCAACTGCCGGAGGCAAGCGTGGAGGTCTGGCGCAAAGAACTCAGCAAGACCGACACCATTGGCCTGGACGGGCTTTCGCAGATAGCGCAACTCACTCAGGAGCAGTATATTCAGAACGTAATGTCCGACGATGAACTTTCCCCGCCAACCGTTAACGTGAGACAATTTGGCAATCAGGATATTTTAAAAGTATATGCCAGCCTCGACGCCAGTCAGCGACGGGCGATGACATCGAGCGAAGGGTTGGACCTCGCCACTCTCACTGAAGAACAATATGCCCCGGTCGAAAAGCTGCTTAAATCAAGGCTGTGCCCGCAATATACGGAGTCTGCAAATGTCGTCACAATCGCGTGCAAAAAAGAGATAGTCGACCAAACGGAATATAGCGAGAATATCGTGTATACATTCCGAGTAGACGCAGACGGCAAACCCGTCGGCCCTGAGTGGGTAATGTATGTGCCTGTAAAAAAGAAGCCGGCAGAAAAGCCTGGCTGATCGGGTTTCGACCATCAAAACGCACACAGCATTTTAGCCGAGCAAATTAAAGCTCAGCTATCCTGCCGCTCTTCTGTCGGCTCTGTCTTTTCTGTCTCCTCCGGTGCATCGGTTGCTGTGGCAGCCGCTCGACGTGCTGCAAAGACCTGTTGGATTAGCTCAAATCCTTTGACGGCCGCCGCGGCATAGCTCGCCACCTTAGGGCTTACTACCTGCGCAACTTTGGCCGAGACGCTGTCCACCCTCGAGGATAGTTTTTCTGCGGTGTCGTCCGCCCTGGAGAGAATAGATTCCACCGTGGTATTGAGCTTCTCGGTGGCCTCTTTTGCCTGTTCGGCTATGTCTCTGGTTTGCTCAAGGATCGGTTCAACGCTGCCGATCAGTTGGTCGAGCTTTGAGGAGATGACTTTTTTGAAAATGATTAATGCAATAATCACCCCTGCCGTGCCCGCGATTATTGCAATCGTGATAAGCAATTGGCAGATGGCTATTATTCCGAGCGCGGTTTCTGTGGACATTTATTGCTCCCTCCCATTCGAAAGCGTTGTCGGTCGTAAACTATTGTTCATCTCCGAATCGCTTCATACCTTCATTATTTATTGTCGGATGATGCCGGCAGGCGGCTGATCATGCCACCATGTCCACGATCCACTGCCAAAGCATATCGCGCCCCAATCCGCTCTGAGCGGAGAACGCCATTGTGTCACGGCTGTCTATATTCAGGTTCTCGGCAATTTTGAGCATAAGCTCCGGCACTTTGGTTCTGGCCACCTTATCGGCCTTAGTGCCGACGACCAGAGAGTTGAATCGGCGATCTCGCAACCACTGCGACATCGAATGATCCAGCGGCTGCGGCGGATGTCGCAGGTCGATCAATTGAATGATGCCGCGAAGCGTCGGGCGGGAACTGGCATAGCCTTCGATGAGATTTCCCCAATCGGAGCGCTTTGCTCGATTAACAGCCGCATAGCCGTATCCCGGCATATCCACCAGAAAGAACGCTCTGATATCGGGCGGGCTTACGCGATAGTAGTTCAGAGTCTGCGTGCGTCCGGGAGTATTGGATGTGCGCGCCAGTTTCGAGTTGCCGAGAAGCCTGTTTATCAACGATGACTTGCCGACATTCGATCTGCCCGCCAAAGCGATCTCCGGCAGCGGCTCATCGGGAAGCTGATCCAATCGGGCTACGCTGGTCACAAACTCTGCTTTTATATGCATCATAACTCCACCATTATAACCGGCTTTGACGATAAACGCTAAAGGGCAGGCTGCTGTAAAATATACTCGCGTCGGCATTGACCCAGCCTTAAGGAATGGCTACAATATAGTCATTATGATTATAGACACGCATACCCACGCCTTTCCGGACGCACTTGCGCCACGCGCTATGGAGTCGCTCAGCGCAAGCGCTGAAGTAGAACCGTTCACCGATGGCACTTGCGCCGGAGTTCGCGCATCGATGCGGCGTGCCGGCGTGGATATCTCGGTGATCGCGCCCATAGCGACAAAGCCCTCTCAGGTGCGCAGCATCAATCGCTGGGCAGCCGAGGTATCTCGTGAAAACGACGACCTGATTTGCTTTGGCAGCATCCATCCCGATCAGGACGATTGGCAATCTGAGATCGATATGCTGGTTGCCGATGGCGTCAAAGGAGTCAAGTTTCATCCTGACTACCAGCTGTTTTTCGTCGATGAGCCTCGGCTTAACCCGATTTATCGAGCCTTGGCCGATGCGGGTCTTATAGTATTGTTTCATGCCGGAGTCGATATAGGCTTGCCTCCTCCGGTGCACTGCACGCCGGACAGACTTGCCAAAGTGCTCGACGAAGTATCAAATCTGACAATAATTGCCGGGCACATGGGCGGCTATCAATGCTGGGACGAGGTCTATCAGTATCTGACAGGCCGGGATCTTTACTTCGATACCAGCTATTCACTGACCGATATGGGAGCGGAATCAATGACATCGATGATCCGCGCACACGGCTTGCATCGCGTCATGTTTGCTACGGATTCTCCCTGGACAGATCAAGCCGCTGAACTCGAAGGCATCCGCGCATTAGACCTCACATCAGACGAAATCGAGGCAGTGCTCGGCGGAAACGCAAGCAGGCTGCTGGGCTTATAAAAGCAAGGCGCATTCGCAGGCCGTTGTTGCGGTTGACCGGTGAAATTGTCTGCTGTACAATACCCTCAGCACAAATCAGGGAGTTGATATGCCTGCTCAAGGGAACTTGGCCCTATTCTCAGATCAACGGTCAAATGCCGCGCGCCCTCCGGAGTATGTTTTATTCGAAGGCGATTGCCTGGAGCATTTGAATGACTTTCCAGATGAATCCGCGCAGCTTGTCGTCACTTCTCCTCCATACAACATCGGCAAGGAATACGAGAAGAAGATGGAGTTGCGTGACTACATCGCCCAGCAGTCTGCGGTGATAGAGCAGTGCGTAAGAATTCTGAAGCCCGCCGGGAGTATATGCTGGCAGGTCGGCAATTTTGTAGAAGATGGTAGCGTAGTTCCGCTGGATGCGCTGCTCTATTCCGTGTTTGTCGATTCAGGGCTGATAATGCGCAACCGCATAATCTGGCATTTCGAGCACGGCCTGCACTGTTCGCGGAGATTTTCCGGTCGCTACGAGACAATTATGTGGTTTACCAAGGGAAATGACTATGTATTTAACCTTGATCCTGTGAGAGTGCCGCAAAAATACCCCGGAAAGAAGCACTTCAAAGGCCCGAAAGCCGGACAATATTCGTGTAACCCGCTGGGCAAGAACCCGGGCGATCTTTGGATCATACCGAACGTAAAAAGTAATCACGTTGAGAAGACTGAGCATCCTTGCCAGTTTCCCGTCGAGTTAATCGAACGCCTTGTGCTTTCTATGACAAACGAGGGCGATCTGGTATTTGACCCATTTCTTGGCTCAGGAACCAGTATCATTGCTGCAATTCGCCACGGCAGGCGCGGAGCCGGCGTGGAGATTCACCCTAAATATATTGAACTGGCCAAACAGCGGATACAACAAGAGATTGACGGCGATCTGCGCACGCGACCGATGGATCGACCTGTTTTCGATCCATCAAAAGCCGGCAAAACGCTCGTTAGTCCGCCGTGGACTGACGGTTCCAACACTCAGATATCATTAAATGAGGAATCAGAATGAAAATAGCCGCAATGCATTCTCATCTTAACGGCTATGAGTTTTTGCTCGTGCACAAGCCGAAGCTTTATGACGAAATCATAAATATCATTGGAGCTGTTGACGCGGAGGCTTGCAGAACTAAAGTGTCCAGAGAACGCAATATGCTGGGAAAGATGCTCTATAGCCCTGTTGACTTGAATGCATCTTTTGCTGAAAAACTGCGTGAAGCCCAATGGGCAGAGAGCCGAGTAAATTATTGGGTTACAAAAGATGAGAAACTGATCCGCGAGACGCTAAGTTTGCCGCCTGAAGAACAGAAACAGGCGATTGAACAAGCAGGTCAGGAGGCCATCTTCAGCTATAATCAGACCGATTTTGTGAAAGATCGCGTGGCAATAGAAGTGCAATTTGGTAAATACTCATTTGTTGCGTACGATCTTTTCGTAAAGCATCTGGCATTTTATGTGGGTGATCGGATCGATGTAGGCATTGAGATTATGCCGATGAAGTCGCTGCAGCGTGAGATGAGTTCCGGCCCTTCCTACTACGAAGGGGAATTCTACAATGTAATTCGTCAGGGCCGAGGCGTTCCTGCGGTCCCGCTGGTGCTCATTGGCATTGAGCCGTAGTCGCACATCCAGCCCCGATTTTCTAATTTGCAGACATAAAAAAGGATGGGATCCGCAGACCCCATCCGTTATCCAGCCGATCAGCCCAATATAGCCTTCAAATCCTCTTCGGGAGTCGAGATCGGCATAATATTGAATTTCTCCACCAGCACATTGAGCACGTCCGGTGTCACGAACGCCGGCAAGGTCGGCCCAAGGCGGATGTTTTTGATCCCAAGGTAAAGCAGGGTCAGCAGAATCGCGACAGCCTTCTGCTCATACCAGCTCAAAATCAGCGAAAGCGGCAGGTCATTTACGCCCACTCCAAACGCCTCTGCCAGCGCGACCGCAATCTGAATTGCAGAATATGCGTCATTGCACTGACCGATATCGAGCAACCTCGGAATTCCTCCGATGTCCCCGAATTCGAGTTTGTTGAAGCGATATTTGCCGCATGCAAGGGTCAGAATCACGCAGTCCTTAGGAACCTGCTGCGCAAAATCGGTGTAGTAGTTGCGACCCGGCTTCGCGCCATCACAACCGCCTACCAGGAAGAAGTGCTTGATCGCGCCCGATTTGACCGCATCAATCACTGGTCCAGCCACGCTCATAACCGCGTTATGGCCAAATCCTACCGTGATTTCCTTGTCCGGGCCATCCTCTTCAAAGCCCGGCGCAGCCAGCGCGGCCTCAATGACCTTGCTGAAGTCGGAGTTATGCACATGCTCAACTCCGGGCCACGCAACCAGACCGGATGTGAATATGCGGCCTTTATAAGATTCCCGCGGCTTCTGGATACAGTTGGTGGTCATCAAAATCGCACCGGGGAACTGGTTGAATTCCTTGACCTGGTTTTGCCACGCGCCGCCAAAGTTGCCCACGAGGTGCTTGTATGCTTTCAGCTTAGGATAACCATGCGCCGGCAGCATTTCGCCGTGGGTGTAGATGTTGATTCCCTTGCCCTCGGTTTGCTTGAGCAGCTCTTCGAGGTCTTTGAGATCGTGCCCGGAGACCACTATAGCCTTGCCTTTCAGCGGCTCCACGCGCACCTGAGTCGGCACGGGATGGCCGTATGCGCCCGTGTTGGCCGCATCCAGAATCTCCATCGCCTTCATATTAATCTCGCCGGTCTTAAGCGCCCAGCCCAGAAGTTCATCGAGGGTAGGGTCCGGCTTGGTCAGAAAGTCCATTGCCTCATGGAACAGCGCATATAGCTCGTCGCTGTGAACGCCCAATATGTGAGCGTGGTCGGCATACGCAGCCGCGCCCTTCAACCCATAAGTGACCAGTTCCTGCAAGCCCGCAATCGTATCGCCAAGCGATGTCATCCGCTTTACAATCGAGATTTCAGCGCCCTGTGCGATCAGGCCGTCAATGGAGCTTTCGGGTTTCCACTGCGCGGCTCCATCCAATCGATCGGGGGTTTTGCCGGCTTTTGCGCAGGCGTCCTCATAAACAGCCTTTGCTTTGTCACGCAGGCTGGCAGCTTCAATGAGCATCCCCTGCAGGCGCTCCGGGTCGAAGTCCACATTTGTTACCGTCGCGAACAGCGCTTTGATAACGAAAATATCGACATCGATATCGGAAGCGCCGAATTGTCGTGCCCTGTGGGCATACATCGATATGCCTTTGGCCGCATATAACAGCAAGTCCTGCAGCGTTGCGG
>LSQX01179493.1_pt1 | contig 21851 bp, 17 predicted proteins | sample 654561 | NCBI WGS metagenome assembly LSQX01 (sample SAMN04489861, study PRJNA283612) | anaerobic digester metagenome | isolation source: 4 biogas reactors fed with cattle manure at either 37C or 55C with and... | place: Denmark: Kongens Lyngby | collected 2014
CGCCAGGCTTCGGCGAGACGGGCCGCAAGCTGAGCTCCGCCAGCGCTTGCGTGGGCGGCCTCCACGGTGCGATAGTAGGCCTCGAGTCGTTCGACGACGCCTGTGTTTGCTCTGAGCAGCGCATCGTTGGTGTGCAGCATGCGCTCCAGCGCTGACTGCCACCACGACTGCTCGAGCTCTGCGGCCACCCTGGAAGCGGGAACATGGCGGGCAGAGAGATCATCAATCAGCACCTCAAGGTGTGCCGATCGCAGTCGCTCGACAATGGCGGTGCGCTCCTGAATGTTCTTGAGCACTTCGCTTTCGCGCGCCAGGTCAGTTGTGCGTCGCGCCAGCATCGCGAGGGGCATCGATCGCAGCCGCTCACTGTCGTGCTCAGCGCCCAGCACCCGGTCGAGCTCATCGAGCCCCGTGTAGGCGGTCTGAAAGGAGTCGACCACATCGACGATGCCGAGTGGCACCTCGGGCCTCGCACCAACCACGGTGCTGTAGCGCTGCCACAGCACGCGCTGCTGCTGAATCTGGGTGAGCCTCGCGTACATGTCGCTCACATGCACGCCGGGCCGCACATATTCGCGGGCAAGCTTGCGCAGGCGTCGACGATTTGCGCTCGTCATATCGTCGCCACCGCGCGGGGCGTGCGCCGCAACCACCTCAGAGATCGAGCGGTCAAACACGTCTGGTGAGAAGCGGTCGAGCGTGTCGCGCACTCCCATGAGCAGGCGCAGATACACACCGAGCTCAGCAATCGTCTCGTATGGGCGCAGCGTGGTCTGCTCGATCAGCTCGTTGGCCTGCGAAATGAGTCTCGGCAGCTGCGTCTCGGCGAGATCGACCGCGAGCGCATACGCGCTGCGGGCAGCCTCGGTCGTGGTGAAGTTCACGCCGTACCAGGGCGAGTCGCTGGGGCCATACTCGAACTGACCAAGCCTCGCCGCCTCGGTCAGGTCTTCGGCGACCGAGCTGCGGTCAAGCGTGAGCTGAGAGAGTGCGCGATCATCGAGGCGCACCGTAGTTGCCGGTGCATGCTCGAGCATCGAGAGCCTGGTGAGTTCGCGCAGCGCCTGCAGCGGCGAGATCCCGAACCGGGCGTCAGGAGTGGTGAGGGCGCCGTTGTAACCGAGCAGCACCCCGCGCAGGCGCACGAGCGCGTCATCAATATCGCGCATCGATGGGGCTGCTGCGCGCTCATTGCGGCTGATCGATTCGACCAGGTTGCGGCGCAGCACTCGCGGGGTCGCCGCGAGGCCCTGCAGACCGACACGATTCAGTCGGTGCGAGATGCCGTCGAGCGTTGATCGCCTGGGCGAGACCACCATGACACGCTTGCCTCCACGCACCAGCTCACCCACAGCGTTCACCACGGTCTGGGTGCCACCGGTTCCGGGCAGGGTACGCACGACCATGGAATGCCCGGCCGCGATCTGAGCTAGCACATCATCCTGCTCAATGTCAGCGTCATACAGGTGGCGGTCGGTCTCTGGCGCGCGCTCATTGGACGGGGTGGCCGTCACTGGGCGGTACGCCGCGTCGAGCTGCTCTTTCGCAACCTCACTCCCGCAGACCGCTTGCAGAATCGGCGTGTCGAGGGAGCGCGTGTCTGCGACCATTCGCTGGGCGACGCTGTGGAACGACGACGCCACCAAGCGCGGCTGCACGACAAACCCGGCGACACCGGTCACCATTTGACGCAGTCGGTCGATCACTGGCTGAGGCTTAAACACACCCTCGCTCTGCGACAGCTCGAGTAGTGTGCGCGCATCAATGACAATGCCAAACTGCTGACGAAGCGCGGCGAGCAGCTCACCATTGACCGTCGGATGCTTCTTGAGCTTTAACTCAAAATCGCGGCCATACCGGCGAATCGCGAGGGGGCGCAACAGAACGGGCGCGCAAAACTCTTCACCCTCAAAGCTCCACTTGGCGATGCCCACACCGAGGTGCACCGTCTCGAGGCCACGCACCGTGCGCATCTCGGTCGCCTTGTCGGTGACTCTACCCGCTGCAATGCGGGCCTGGCGCAGCGCGACATCATCACGGATCAACGCAGAGAGCAGAATCTTCTGCCCCGTGATGAACTGTGGCATACCGCCCGGGTGAGTGGTCGAAAGCTCGATGCGGGTGCTGGGCTCATCGTCGAAGTGAAGCAGTGGGCTTGTGCCACCGATCCGTGAGAGCTCTTCTCGCCACTGACGGTGTTCGGCGGCATACGCCTCGACCGCGACCGGCCCGCTCACGAGTGGTGCCTCTGTCTCGATGACGTCGGTCTCGTTCGTCGACGAGTCGACGTCCAGTTTCGGCGCGAGTGATCCTTCGCTCACGGGGCCAGTGCTACTAGCCTCCCGTGGCTCGCCAGACTCTGCGCCCTCGCGCTTTCGACGGTCTACACTCCACACACCGTCACCCTACGCGCGGAACCACCGAAATCGCGGCACATTGTTCGGCGCGCCGCAGCCCAGCACTGGTCTCCACACCGCTCTGTACCCCGGCGCCGCGCGGGCATCGGGGCACAGAGCGCACGCACTACTCGGACAGCAGGGTGGCGGTGTTGCTTGGGCCCCGCAGCTTCGAGACCCAGGCCATCAGGTGGTAGACGAGGATCGCGGCCAGCGTGCCCAGCGCGATGCCGTTGAACACGATCGGGTTGCTCTCGGTGCCAATGATCAGCCCGAAGTCAGCGATGCCGACGACAAGCGCAATCGCCGCGGTGAACTGATTGATCGGCTTTGTGAAGTCCACCTTGTGGTCGATCCAGATCTTCACACCGATGAGCCCGATGAGCCCATAGAGCGCGACAGTCACGCCGGCAAGCACGCCCGAGGGAACCGAGAAAATCACCGCACCGACCTTCGGCGAGAAGCCGAGCAGGATGGCGATGATGCCCGCCACCCAGTACGCCGCGGTCGAGTACACACGAGTGGCCGCCATGACCCCGATGTTTTCACCGTAGGTGGTGGTGCCCGATCCGCCGCCGAAGCCGGCCAACATCGTGGAGAGGCCATCGGCGAGCAGCGCGCGACCGGTCAGCGGGTCAAGGTCACGGTTGATCATGAGACCAACGCTCTTCACATGACCCACGTTCTCGGCCACGAGCACCAGCACGACGGGCAAGAACATCGGCAGCAGCCCCCAGAGTGAGGGATCGGCGAACGGGTTCGCGGGCAGGTGGAAGTCGGGGAGGCCGATCCAGGCGGCCTCTGCGACGCCCGAGAAATCAATCTCGCCCATGAGGATCGCGGCAATATACCCAACCACCATGCCGAGCACAATGGAGAGGCGGCCGATGAGCCCACGGAACGCAACGGTGATCAGCAGGACCGCCACGATCGTGATGAGCGCCACCCAGCCGGAGTTCTCGGTCGCGTTCCAATTGTCTTTCACGACTGGGGCAAGGTTGAACCCGATCAGCGCGACGATGGCGCCCATGACGACCGGCGGCATGAGCGCATTAATCCAGCCCGTGCCGAACTTCTGCACGATGAGACCAACGATCGCCATCAGCACGCCGATCGCGAGAATGCCGAACGAGGCGCGAGCGATGTCACCTCCCGCTGTTGCGGCAAGAATCGGGGCGATAAACGCGAATGATGACCCAAGGTAGCTCGGCAGGCGGTTGCCGGTCAGCAGCAGGAAGAGCAGCGTGCCCACGCCCGAGAAGAAGAGCGTCGCGGTCGGTGGAAACCCGGTGATCAGCGGCACGAGGAAGGTCGCACCAAACATTGCGACGACGTGCTGCGCGCCGAACCCAATGGTCTTCGGCCAGCTCAGCCGCTCTTCGGGGAGAACAATCGCGTCAGCCTCGACGGTCTTGCCATTCCCATGCTGCTTCCAGGACATACTCATCTGCTCTCCTTAGAGCTCTGTTGACACACTGAGTACGACTCTAGTGCTCACAGGCAGTGCTCAGAAAGCAGCATGTTCGGCTGCACGCGCACGAGCGATCATCACACCAGCAGCGCCACTTGCTTGCGATCGGCCACGCTCGGTCGGCGGCCAGCCGGCTCACTCCGTCGCGAGGTACACCTTTCGAATGTGGTCTTTCACGATCCAGCGGGTTTTCGTGCCTGCGGTCAACCGCATGACGTCACCCGTCTTCACGTCGACGCTTCGCCCCTCATCAAGGAGTTTGATCGTCGCACCACCCGAAATCACCACGAAGACTTCGTCGACCTCGGTATCAAGCACTGCTCCGTCGCGAAGCTCCCAGATGCCCGCCTCGCAGCCGCCGATCGTGCCGAGTTCGAGCACCCCCTGTCGAGGGTTGCCGTAGTCCACCTCGTCCGCGGGCACCGGCTTCAGCGGAACGATCGCTCCCCTGCCGTGCACCACACCGTTTGATCCTTCTGGAAGCAGCGTGCTCATCAGTTCATCCTCTCTTGTGCGTCTCTAGGAGTCGAAGCCCAGCCCGAGCGCGTCGAGCGTTTTCAGCAGCACATTGCGCTTGCCGTGGTTGTGGTCGGCGCGGTCGAGTGACCAGCGAGTGATGTTCACCCCGATGCTCGCGAGCGGCTCGGGTGGGAACGGCAGCGGCACCTCGCGCACCATCGCGAGCTCCGTGCGCTCGGTGATGCGCCCTTCGAGGCGATCCACGAGCACGTCAGCAGCGAAGTGAGTGGCGCCCACTCCGAGCCCCGTGAACCCGGCAACGTACTGCACGCGGCCACCGTAGCCCTGCCCGAAGAACGCGCAGAATCGGGTCGAGGTGTCGATCACTCCGGCCCACCGGTGCGTGAATTTCAGGCCCGCCAACTGTGGGAACGTCGTGAAGAAGTGGTTCGCGAGGCGCCGGTAGCTTTGCTCCCGATCTTCGTAGGCCTCGCGGATGCGGCCACCCGCGTAATAGATCGCGTCATACCCGCCCCACAGAATGCGGTTGTCTTTGGTGAGCCGAGAGTAATGGAACTGGTTGGCCATGTCGGCGAGGCCTTCGCGCCCCTCCCAACCGATCGAGGCGAGTTGTTCGTCGCTCAGCGGCTCGGTCATCAGCACATAGTCATAGACCGGCACCGTGTGAAACACATAGCGTTTAAGCAGCGAGGGAAACACATTCGTGCAGAGCGCCGCGCGCTGACCCGTCACCACACCGTGCTCGGTCTCGAAGCGGAGGGGCTCCCCCTCGTCACCGGCAAGCGTGATGACCCGCGAGTGCTCGAAGATTTCAACACCGATGCTCGCGGCATGCCTCGCGAGCTCTTGCGCGAGCTTTGCGGGGTGCAGGTTTGCGTTCTCGTGCGGCGAGAAGTCACCACCCAAGAACGTCGGCGACGCGATGCGCTGCTGCACCGCCTGCGCGTCAAGCGTCTCGACAAGCGGATCGGGGCTCTCGCCCAGCCACTCCACCTGGTACGGCTCGTTGGCGACGGAGAGCTGGCCGGTGCGCTCGAAATCAACATCGAGGCCATGTTCAGTGATGAACGCCTCCATGGCGTCGAGGTTTTCGTAGCCCATGCGTCGAAGCTGCTCAACGTCGTCCGGCCAACGAGACTCGGCGTTCGGCTCACCGTGCGTGATGCTCGCCTCACAGAAGCCGCCGTTGCGGCCCGAGGCCGCCCAGCCGATGCGCTTTGCTTCGAGCAGCACGACGCGGCGATCGGGGTGTTCGGTCTTCAGCTTGATCGCGGTCCAGAGCCCCGCGTAGCCACCGCCGACCACCACATCGTCAGCGTTCAGCGAGCCGGGAACGTGGGGGTAGCGCACCGCGGTGTCAGCGACGTCTTCGATCCAAAAGCACGCGAGCTTCGTGCCGGCAAGCGACTGATCAACAATCGATGGCGCGGGTGGGTTCTGTTCAAAAATAGTGGGGTGCATGTGATGCCTCGTCGTTGGGGATGAATGCGTGTTGAAGTCTACTGCTCCGGCGGCTTCATAATCGCGCCGCTCGCGAGCCCCAGCGCAACGCCGGCCGGCAGCCAGAGCCAAAACTGTGTGAGCAGGCTAATCACCACACCGACGATGGCACCCATGATGATGCCGATGATGATCTGCTTTCGCCTGGCCTCGGGACTCACCGATGGTTTCTTCTTGGTCATCGTTCTTCAGCCTCCTGCCGCATGGCACGTTGAATTTTTGAGGTGCCGCGCACCCGCGTTGCTCCGGCGGCAACGAGCAACGGCTCGACGAGGTCAAGCAGCTTTGCGCCAGTCGCAGCATCAGAACCGGCCGCCGGGAGCAGCTCTGCCTCCCACTCACGCCACTGCTGACGGCGTCCGGTGAGCTCGTTCGTGGCGTCGACCGTGTCATCGGCAAGCTCGATGATCGCCTCACCATCGCTGTTGCGCACCACCGTTGTGTCGCGAATCGTGTGCAGCGTCGCGATCGCGTTCACCCGCGGAGCCGCGGTGTCGCTGCCTCGCTGATCGTGACCCTCATTCTCGCCAAATTTCTCGCGCAGCACCTCGCGCACCCCGTCGGGCATCTCCTGCGAGTCGGGCCACAGCAGCTCGTGCGCGCCGTCGTCGCCCTTCGACTTCAGGTGCCAGCCAGCGTCTTTTCCACCGATGCGACGCCTCAGCGCGAGCCGCTGCGCAGCGAGCGCCCCGTCGGGGGTATCAAAGTAGGTCGCCTGCATGGAGTGCCGCTCCGCAGGGTCAACAGAGCACCCAATCGTGGCAAAGTCTGTACCTGAGGGCAGCGTGCGGCCCTCGTCGACCGCGTACTTGCGTTCGACTTCGACGGTTGAGATCGCGCCATGAAAAGTCACACCCCAAGCCTATTGCGTGAATACACTGGCTGGGTGAGAGATCGTGATGCTTGTGAGCGCGCACGCGCGACCTGCCGCGACACCGCGGCCCAGCTGAGTGATGCCCGGGTGCCCACCGAGGCGCTCGCCCGCTTCGTCGAGCCGGGCAAGCGACTGCTCATATTCCCTCGCGCCGCAACCATGGCGCCAGAGGGGGCCGTGTGGCGACTTGGCACCCTGCTGCTCGGCGAAAGCGGTGAGCTCTGGGCCGCGGGCAAGGTCACTCGGGCTGCTGAGCGTGGTCGCGTGGGCTATCAGTCAGTGTCGCGCGAGGATCGCAAAGACCTCGCCGCGGCGGCACTCAAGGGCGGGTATCCCGAGGGCACCGTCGTCAATTTTGATGCGCACGCGTTAACGCTGACACCCGAATCAGTCGCGAACCTGGGCGCCGAGGATCCGATTGGGTTCGACGAGGGCGAAGTGCGGGTGCGCTGGCGGGCTGGCGCCCCCCTTTCGGGAGCGCTAACGCTCGCACAGTATTTGAGCGAGCGGGCCGGGTTGCTCATCGACCCGCCACTTGGCGCCACCTAAGCCACCCGACACTTCCGCGACACTTCGCCAGTATGGTTCCCGCGCGGGACACATACGAACAGGTCATACACACAGCAGTGCCCTGGAAAGGAATCGAACCTTCGACACCCGCTTTAGGAGAGCGGTGCTCTATCCACTGAGCTACCAAGGCGAACTCTCACAGTGTAACGAAAAAGAGCGCCGCCGATGGCGACGCTCTTTTTCACACTTCGCGTATCAGACGCGAACGACGTAGTTCGGGTATGCGCCGTGATTCTGCAACCCAGCCATCACGGTGTTGTAGCCCCAACCGCCGTGCACGGCCTGGCCGCCACCGACATAAATTGCCACATGCGGGGCACCTGGCCACACCAGGATGTCACCGGGAGCAAGTGCTGAAGCATCAAAGGTATAGACGGCACCAAATGAGGCGAAGCTGCCAACACCAAGGTCAGGGCCACCGGCAAGGCGGCTTGTCGTCATGCCAATAGCTGCAAGCGCGTTCTGGACCATGTCGGTGCAGTCTTGACCAACGCCCAGCTGCGCGTAGGCAGCAGCAACAAGACCTGATGACCCAACACCCGCGGGGAGCGCTGCGTAACGCGGGCCCTCTGCGGCAGTGGCAGCAACCGGAGTTTCAATGACGAGCTCTTGCTCTTCTGCCGTGGGTAACTGGGCCGGCACTGCAATGTCTGGCAGTGAGCTGGTGGTCAGGGCCTGAGCGAAGGCAACCTGCGCTTCTTCGGCGGTGCCGATCGAGCCTGAGTTGCTGCTTGACGCGTATGCGGGCAGTGCGAAGACGCCGACGAGCGTGGCGCTGAGCGCGCCCGCACCAATCATGCGGAACATCTTCTTGAACGAGCGTTGCTGAGGAGCGAGAACCGTCTGGGCCACTACTTCAGTGCCGGGAGCCTGAACTGTACCGGGGGTCTGAGTCACAGATTTTGCCTTACTTTGTGCTTGCGCTTTGGGGTTTGTCTGCCGTGCTGGCGAAAAACTTTGTCAAGCCTAACCGAATATTACGAAATTGTCACACGCTCAGAAGTTTTCGTACAGGAAAAGTGAAAGATCCGCATGATTTCAANNGGCGTCGTGCACATCGCGCATGATGCGGTGCAGACGAGTCTCGCTCTTTTCGAAGTCCCAGCGGTCGCGTGACGCGTTCTGGCTCATCTCGAGCGCCGAAGTCGCAACGCCACCCGAGTTTGCGGCCTTGCCCGGCGCGAAGAGCACACCCGACTGCTGAAACAGTTGCACCGCCTCTGGGGTCGTGGGCATATTTGCGCCCTCTGCGACGGCGCGAACACCGCCGGCAAGCAGCGCACGAGCGCCACGCTCATCGAGCTCGTTCTGCGTCGCGCACGGGAACGCCAATTCGCCCGGCACATCCCACACCGAACCATCGGCGATGAATCGTGCACCCGGCTTGCGCTCGGCGTAATCCGAGACGCGACCCCGCTCGACCTCTTTAATCTGTCGCAACAGCTCCACATCAATGCCCTGCTCGTCGACAATGTAGCCCGACGAATCAGACGCTGTCACCGGGATGCCACCGAGCTGCGTGATCTTCTCAATCGCGTAGATTGCCACGTTGCCCGAACCAGACACCAGCGCACGGCGTCCCTCAATGTCTTCGCCCGTGCGATTCAACATCTCCTGCGCGAAGAACACGGTGCCATACCCCGTAGCCTGCGTGCGCACCTCGGCGCCGCCCCAGACCTTGCCCTTGCCGGTCAGCACGCCAGACTCGTGACGGCCGGTGATGCGTCGGTACTGACCAAACAGGTAGCCGATCTCGCGCGCACCCACGCCGATGTCACCGGCGGGCACGTCGGTCTGCTCGTCAATGTAGCGGTAGAGCTCGTTCATGAAGCTCTGACAGAACCGCATGACCTCTTCGTCGCTCTTGCCGTGTGGGTCGAAATCGCTGCCGCCCTTTGCCCCACCGATGCGCTGGCGGGTGAGCGCGTTCTTAAAGATCTGCTCAAAGCCAAGAAACTTAATGACCGACAGATTCACACTTGGATGAAACCGCAGCCCACCCTTGAACGGGCCAAGCGCCGAGTTGAATTGCACGCGAAAGCCACGGTTCACCTGAACCTTGTTGTTGTCGTCAAGCCAAGGCACACGAAACAGAATCTGCCGCTCGGGCTCTACGAGCCGTTCGAGCACGGCCGCGTCAACGAATTCGGGGTGCTCTTGCAGCACCGGCACCAGGGTGTCGAGCACTTCACTCATCGCCTGCAAGAACTCAGGTTCGTTGTGGCTGCGGTTGGCGGCCGCTGCTGCGACGTCGTGAATATACGCTTCAGGTGTCTGGTGCGTCACTGGTACTCCTTGAGTTATCGGCTCCATCGGTAGATCGCTCGTTCGCGCGATCCGTCTCTGTTACGGGGTGGATGAGGGGTGGGGCAAGCGTAGCTAACGCGTCACAAAAATGTGTGCGGCAGCCTCGGGCGAAAGCTCAAGCGGCACGGGCGCCTCATCGCGCTCGGCCTCAATGCGAATGACGTCGCCGTCAAAAGTGAAGAGTGCTATTGCACCAGGTCGCAAGCCAGCCTGGTCAAAGAGACGCAGCTGCTCCGGATCAACCTGTGCGGGTTCAGCGAGCCGTCTGATGCGAGCCCGCACCTGCGTGCTGCCGTCATCGAAGAGGCTCACCGCGCTCATAATGCCTGCGTTCATTTGCACCGCAGCGCGCGCACCGAGTTCTTCGAGACCGGGAATCGGGTTGCCATAGGGCGACTCAACCGGGTTGCCGAGCATGCCGAGCAGCTTGCGCTCCACCTGCTCGCTCATCACATGCTCCCAGCGGCATGCCTCATCGTGCACGAACTCCCACTCGAGACCAATCACATCGGCAAGCAGCCGCTCAGCGAGCCGGTGCTTGCGCATCACGCGCACGGCTTTCGGTCGACCCTCGTCGGTCAGTTCAAGGTGACGATCGTCACTGACCACGACAAGGCCGTCACGCTCCATGCGAGCGATCGTCTGTGACACCGTTGGACCAGAGTGACCGAGACGTTCTGAGATGCGAGCGCGCAGAGGAACAATGCCCTCTTCTTCAAGCTCAAGAATGGTGCGCAGGTACATTTCAGTCGTGTCGATGAGATCGGTCACTTGCACCTCCGTACCTTTCTAGGTTGCTCCAGCCTATTCCATGCCGAAGCGCTGGCGCACACCTCTAACATAGAAGCATGGCCGATATCACCATTCCAGCTGCCCTTTTGCCCGCCGACGGTCGCTTTGGGTGCGGCCCATCAAAGGTTCGCACCGAACAGATTGAGTTTCTCGCCTCGCTGCAGCCCGGGGTGCTCGGCACCTCGCATCGGCAGGCACCGGTAAAGAACCTCGTCGGCAGTGTGCGTGAGGGGCTTCGAGAGCTCTTTCGCGCCCCGGAGGGCTACGAGGTCTTGCTCGCGAATGGCGGCGCCACCTCGTTCTGGGATGCGGCGGTGCACTCGCTCATCGAGCAACGCAGTCAGCACCTCACCTTTGGCGAGTTTGGCGCGAAGTTTGGCACCGCCGCGAGTCGCGCGCCGTGGCTTGAGCAACCAGATATTCGCGAGGCTCCAGCGGGCAGTCGCAGCGAGGCCGAAGCCGCCGCCGGTATTGACGTCTACGCCTACCCCCACAACGAAACCTCTACTGGTGTGATGGCTGAGGTACGTCGGGTACACGGTGACGAGGGCGCGCTCACCGTGGTCGACGCGACCAGTGGCGCGGGCGGCCTCGATTTCGACGCACGCGAGGTCGACGTCTACTACTTCTCGCCACAAAAGAACTTCGCCAGCGACGGCGGTCTGTGGTTTGCGCTCGTCTCCCCTGCCGCGATTGAGCGCATCGAACGCGTAGCCGCATCAGACCGCTACATTCCTGAGACGCTGAGTCTCGCAGGTGCGTTGAGCAACTCACGCCTCGACCAGACGCTCAATACCCCGGCCCTCTCAACCCTCGCCCTGATGGACGAGCAGGTGCGCTGGATCAATGCGCAGGGCGGACTGTCTTGGGCTGCGGCACGAACTGCCGAGAGCTCGAGCGTGCTCTACGACTGGGCTGAGCGCAGCTCAGTCGCGACCCCGTTCGTCACCGATCCTTCACACCGCTCGAACGTGGTCGTCACGATCGACTTCGATGATTCGATCGATGCCTCGGCGATTTCGAAGGCGCTCCGCGCGAACGGCGTCGTCGACACCGAGCCGTACCGCAAGCTGGGTCGCAATCAGTTGCGCGTCGCGACGTTCACCGCGATTGAGCCCGATGATGTTCGCGCGCTTACTGCGTCAATCGATTATGTGCTAGAACGCCTCGGCTGATCCGCTGAGACGTCGGTGTGGGTGCTCGCCAATGAGCGCCCACACTCGCCGCTATTCCTCGTCGTCTTCGAAGTCGACCTCATCGTCGCGATGATCGTGCAGATCATGCTCGTCAAGGTCTAAGAAGCCGTCTTCGTCAGCCTCGTCGTCATCATCATCCGAGTCGTCATCATCCGAGTCGTCATCGTCGTCTGAATCATCATCAGAATCGTCGTCGTACTCGTCTTCGGCGTCATCATCGGCCTCAGAATCGTCATCATCCTCGTCGACATCTGATTCCTCTTCGAGGTCATCATCCTCGTCGGTTTCATCGTCAGAATCATCGTCGTCAGAATCATCGTCGTCAGAGTCATCATCGTCGCTCTCAAAGTCGACGCCGTCGATGTCATCAAAGTCGCTGTAGTCGTTCTGCAGCAGATCGTTCTCTGGATCGACTTCGTCTTCTTCAGCGAGCTCCGCTGCGGCAGCCTCAGCGGCAGCGGCTTCTTCGGCAGCCTGGCGAGCCTGCGACTCACGGTACTGGGCCAGCCGAACGGACCACGGCACCCACTCGGGCGCGACCACGGCACCCTCGCCCGGCAGCAGTTCAACCTCGAGCACGTTCACCGGAGAGTCTGCGTCAACCCTCGCGAGAGTTGCGGCCCATCGCCACCCCGGGTACCCCGGCAGCGTGCACGCAAAATAGAGCGTGAGCACATGCTGTTCGTGCGCCTCGTGCCCCTCATCGGCGCCGATCGACTTCGGGTCGGTGATCTCTTCGAGCGCAGCCCGAGCAACATTCCTCGAGGCAAGCAGCACGGCGTCAGGTTCGAGCGGCACAGCTGCTACCGCATCAACTTCTTCTGCAGCCTCAGCTTCTTCTGCCGATGTTCCCTCCGCAGAAACCAACTCCGCCGCCTCAGCGTCGGCCGGTACTGGCTCCACCACCACAGCCTCAACCTCAGCCTCGGTCAGCGGCAGCGCACCCTGCGCGGCCGACTCGTCGACCTGCTCTGGTTCGGTCACCGCGTCAGACATCGAAATCGTCTGCGAGTCGGCGCAAAATGGTGGCGACCTGACGCGATGCCTGACGATCAGGGTATTGACCGTGCTGCAACCGCTCGCCGATACCGTCAAGCATCTTCATGAGATCTTCGACGATGACCGCCATTTCGACCGCTGGCTTGCGATTGCGCCGTGCCGCACGCGGCGGCGCGTCGAGCACACGAACCGAGAGCGCCTGCGGGCCACGCCGCCCGTCGGCAACACCGTATTCGAGCCGCATGCCTGCGGTGAGCTCGACATCATCGGGCAACACCGATGCGTGCACATACACCTGTTCGCCGTCATCACCCTGGATGAAGCCGAACCCTTTTTCTTCGTCGTAGAACCTGACCTTGCCGGTTGGCATGACCCGTCCCTTTCCGGCGCGTGGGCGCCGCACACCTGCGGGGCGAGGTGCCCCGATCCACGATGTCAATCCTAGCTTGCGAAGGCCGAGTCTTCGCTGGCGAGCGCCTGCGCCTCGGCACGAAGCGCTCGGCGCACCGCGTTGACCCCCGCATGTTCGGCACTCGAATGCCGGGCCGCGGTGAACACCGTGCGGCGCGGGTTGCCCTCGAGGTCGATCACCCGCATGCCGCGCGGCGCCCTGGCATGCACGAGCCCTGGCAGTAAAGCGACGGCGTTGGCTGTCTCGATCAGCCGAACGTGGGCCTGAAGGTCAGCGGTTTCATACCGCACGTCTGGCTCGAACCCCGCGCTGCGGCACGCTTGCTCAGCCCAGTGTCGCGAGGCTGCGCCGCGGGGTTCCATCACCCATGGCAGTTCGGCGGCGTCTGCGAGCGACACCACGCGATCAAACCCAGGATCACCCGCACCGTGCGCGGGGAGGGCAAGCTTGAGCGAGTCAGTGATGAGCGACTCCCGATCGAGGCCGGTAAAGTGGGGGGCCGCGTGCGCCGGGTATTGCTCTGCAACCACAAGGTCGAAGCTGCGGGCCCACGTTTCACGCAGGGCAGTCTCGGGTTCGTGCTGCACCATCTCGATTCTGAGGTTCGGGTGTTCAGCGCGCAGGCGCCGAAGCGCGGGTGGCATGAGCGCGAGCAGCGCGGTCTGAAACACCGACAGCCGAACGGTGCCGCTCACCTCGCCGTGGCCGCGATGCAGGGCAGCTTCTGCGCGCTCAAGCCCTGCAAGCAATGCCTCGGTTTCATCGACGAGCGCGTGCGCAGCGACCGTGAGTTCGAGCGTTCGGCCGACCTTGCGAAGCAGCGGCACTCCAGCTTCACGTTCAAGCAGGGCCAACTGCTGAGACACTGCCGAGGGAGTGTAATTGAGCGCTTCAGCGACCGCCGCCACGGTGTGTCTTGCACGCAGCTCCCACAGCAACCGCAGTCGCTTCATGTCAAGCATTCGCCAACTCCAATTCTTTAGATCACCTTCATCATATCCGTCAGAAACAGTTGCTTTACTTCATGATTGTGACGCTCCACACTGGCACTATCTGTTGAAAGGTGTGTCTGTGTCCACTGTTCCCTCGTCTCCCGCCCACGTCGACGATCTTGCCTCGCGCACGCGCCCGCAGGATCTCGCCGACGAGACCATCGCCCTCGTGCGCCGGTGGCTCGCTGAGGCCGCCGAGATCCCTGCCGATGCGTCAGCCGAGCGGCTCGCGGGGGTGTTGCGAGACCCGAACGGACTCGACTTCACGGTTGGCTTTGTTGACGGTGTCGTGCGTCCAGAAGACCTCGGTGCAGCGGCACGCACCCTGCGCGAGTTGGTTCCGCTCACCCCGGGCTTCTTGCCGGCTCCGATGCGCGGCGCGATCGCGCTGGGCGGGGCGCTCGCACCGACACTTCCCGGCATCGTGATTCCCGTCGCCCGCCGCGTGCTGCGCACCATGGTGAGCCACCTCATCATTGACGCAACCGACGCAAAACTCGGGCCCGCGATCGCCAAGATTCAGGGCGACGGGGTGCGGCTCAACATTAACCTGCTCGGCGAAGCCATCCTCGGCGAGCACGAGGCCGAAAGGCGCCTCGCGGGCACCCATAAGCTGTTGGCCCGACCCGACGTCGACTACGTCTCGATCAAGGTGTCATCAACCGTTGCGCCGCACAACCACTGGGCATTTGACGAGGCGGTCGACCACATCGAGCGCCAGCTGGTGCCCCTGTTTGAGCGCGCAGCCGAGGCGAGCCCGCAGAAGTTCATCAACCTCGACATGGAGGAATACAAAGATCTCGACCTCACCCTCGAGGTCTTCACCCGCATCCTCGATCGACCTGAGTTCGTGCACCTCGAGGCCGGGATCGTGTTGCAGGCCTACCTGCCCGACGCACTCGGCGCCATGATGCGGTTGCAGGAGTGGGCCGCGAAGCGGGTTGCGCAGGGCGGCGCCCCGATCAAGGTGCGCGTCGTCAAGGGCGCGAACCTGCCGATGGAACTCGTCGGCGCTGCCCTCCAGGGCTGGCCCGCGGCCACCTGGGGCACCAAGCAGGACTCGGACACCAGCTACAAGGCCGTGCTCGACTACGCGCTGCACCCCGAGCGGGTGGCCAATGTGCGCATCGGTGTCGCCGGTCACAACCTGTTCGATGTGGCACTTGCCTGGCTGCTTGCCAAGGCGCGCGGCGCCGAGGCTGGCATCGAATTCGAAATGCTGCTCGGCATGGCAACCGGCCAGGCTGAGGCCGTCAAGCGCGAGGTCGGCAGCCTGCTGCTCTATGTGCCGGTCGTGCACCCCGACGAGTTCGATGTGGCGATCGCCTACCTCATTCGGCGCCTCGAAGAGGGGGCAAGCCCAGAGAACTTCATGTCCGCCGTGTTTGAGCTGCACGAGAGCGACGCCCTCTTCGAGCGCGAGACGCAGCGCTTCCTCGCCTCACTCGCCGACCTTGCGGCCATCACCGGCGACGGCACGGTCGAGTCGTTCCGCGTGCCGTCACCCAACCGCACTCAGGATCGCCGGCACGAGGATGCCGCGGCCGCTGCTGCCCGTATCGGGGAGCGGGTTGCCGCAGGCCGCTCGGGTGATTTCACGAACACGCCTGACTCGGACCCCGACCTTCGCGGCAATCGCGAGTGGGCTCGCGGCATCACCGGGCGCATGGTGCACTCGGCGCTCGGCATGCAGCTCGCCACCGATGCTCTCGTCGCCAGCCGGGAGGCACTTGACGCCACCATCGAGCGAGGAATCGCCGCAGCCGCTGGCTGGCAGGCACTCGGCGCTGACGAACGCGCCCGAATTCTGTACCGAGTCGGCGAGGTGCTCGAGTCGCGCCGCGGAGACCTGCTCGAGGTGATGGGCTCCGAGTGTGGCAAGACCATCGATCAGGGCGACCCAGAGATCTCTGAGGCGATTGACTTCGCCAACTACTACGCGATGCTCGGCCAGGTGCTCGAGCAGGTGGATGGCGCCACGGCGGTGCCACAGCAGCTCATCGCGGTGATTCCACCGTGGAACTTCCCGACCGCGATCCCCGCAGGCGGGGTGCTCGCCGCCCTCGCCTCTGGTGCGTCGGCCATCATCAAACCCGCGTCAACCGCGGCCCGCACCGGCGCGGTCATGGTCGAGGCGCTCTGGCAGGCCGGGGTGCCCCGAGACGTGTTGCAGCTCGTGCAGTTTGGCGACCGCGAGCTCGGCTCGGCTCTCGTGGCAGACCCGCGCATCGACCGTGTCATCCTCACCGGCGCCTACGAGACCGCGGCCGCGTTTCGCGAGCTGCGCCAGGATCTGCCGATCCTCGCAGAAACGAGCGGCAAGAACGCGATCATTGTCACCCCGAACGCCGACCTTGACCTCGCCGCTCGCGACGTCGCGCAGTCAGCCTTCGGTCACGCGGGCCAAAAGTGCTCGGCCGCGTCGCTCGTGATTCTCGTCGGCTCGGTCGCTACGTCGAAGCGATTCCGCGGGCAACTCATCGACGCCGTGCAGTCGCTCAAGGTCGGCACCCCCGAACACCTCGAGACCCAAATGGGGCCCGTCATCACGGCGCCGTCGGGCAAGCTGTTGCGCGGGCTCACGACCCTCGGCGAGGGTGAGCGGTGGCTGATCGAGCCGCAGCCCGTCACCAGCGACAGCCCACTCGCGCTCGACCGCGATGGCAATCACCGACTCTGGAGCCCAGGCGTGCGCGAGGGCGTACAGCGCGGCAGCGAGTACCACCTCACCGAGTACTTCGGCCCGATCCTCGGCATCATGACCGCGGCGACCCTCGACGAGGCGATCGACATGGTCAACGAGATCGACTACGGGCTGACCAGCGGCCTGCACTCGCTCGACCGTGACGAAATCGGCCGGTGGCTTCGCCGCGTTGAGGCCGGCAACGCCTACATCAACCGCGGCATCACCGGCGCGATTGTGCGCCGGCAGCCCTTCGGCGGGTGGAAGAAGTCGGCCATCGGCGCTGGCACCAAGGCGGGCGGTCCGAGTTATCTCCACGGGCTCGTCGACTGGACTGATGCGCCGGTACGCGCGGCTCAGACGGCACCAAGGTCTGCCGCGGCACCCCTGCTCGCCGCCGCAGCGCACGCCGGCATCGAGGGCGCCTCGCTCGACTGGCTGCGGTCTGCGCTCGCGTCTGACGCTCACGCCGTCGAGAGCGAGTTCGGAGTCGCGCGCGACGCCTCGCAGCTCGGAGTTGAGCGCAACCTGCTGCGCTACCTTCCGACCGACGTCGTGGTGCGCATGGCGGGCGACGCGCAACTGGAGCATCTCCTGCGCGTCGTTGCGGCGGGGCTTGCCGCCGGCGCGTCACCGATCGTCAGCGTTTCGTCCGCGCTGCCACAGCCACTCGCCGACGCGTGTGCGCGTGCGGGCGTCACTGTGCAGGTCGAGGATCACGCGACGTGGTGCGCACGCGTGGCAACGCTTGCAGCAGCCTCAGGCCCCGCGGCGAGCGCACGCATTCGCCTGGTAGCGGGGGCCTCGCGCACGCAGCTCATCGCTGACACCTACGCAGCCGCTGGCGGAAAGCCCGATATCGCCGTCTACGGAGGCGCAGTGGTTGCTGCCGGCCGCGTCGAAATGTTGCCCCACCTGCGTGAGCAGGCCGTGTCGATCACTGCGCACCGCTTCGGCACGCCCAACACCCTCACTGACGGACTGATCTGAACTGGACTGGTCTGAACTGAACTGGTCAGAATTGGTCTGAACTGCACAATGGACTGCCGTTCGCCCCTCAGCGTGCGAGCGCGCATCGGGTGAGCGATGGGTCGCTCCCAGCGTTCACCCGGGCCGCCGCTGCACGTCACATAGAATGGAACGGATGTCTGAAGATACAAAGTATTCAGTGATGGAGCGCGTGCTCGCCTACGTCGCCATCTCGATCATGGTGATCGCGGTCCTCTCGTTCCTCACGGTGCTCGTCGTGGCGTTGGTCGCAGGGCGCGAGGTGCTCGCAAACGGCCTGTGGGAGCTCGTGTCGTTCATCGCATACTTTGGGTTGCCCACCGGTTTCGTGCTGCTCATGATTCTGCTCGGCATCAATTTTCGCAAGCGAAACCGAGAGCAGTAGCGGATCCACGTGAGCAGCACCCTCGCGCTTGCTAGCGCGGTCGCCTCGCTCGATCGTGAGTCGCTCGCGCGCCTTGTGGCAGCTCGCAAGGTGCTCTCGGTGCAGTCCGTCGCTGACCCGCTGGGGCTCGCGATTGAGTTGTTGCGCGCGGACTCCATCACGAAAGCGCTGACCGTTCTGCACCGGGACACGCTGTTCGCCCTGCTTGAGTGTGGCGATGGTGCCGAGCTGAGCGACGAGCATGCCGCGCGGCTGCTGGCACTCGGCCTCATCGGTCTCGATACGTCACACGAGCGCCCGGTGCCACTCGCAGAAGTGACCGAGGCGCTGCGACAAACCGGCTTTCCCCAGCAGTCGGCGCACGCCCATTCAGACCTCACCGCATCAGATACGGCGGGTGTTGCGACCGACGCATCAGCCACCGACACCTCCTCGTGGTACGGCCCGGCCCTCTCATCGGTGCGTCGCGTCGCCGAGTTGCTGCGCGTTATTGCACATCGCCCGGTGCGATTGAATCGCCGCGGTGTGCCCACCTCGCTCGCAGTGCGAGACCTCGCCGACCGCATTCGCTGCGAACCAGACGAGGCCGACCGCTTGATCCAGGTGATGCGTGTCGCAGGGCTGCTGGAACAAACTCACCACACGTCAGCGTCGAGCGATCTGATGGTCTCGTCCCTCGCCGCAGCCTGGCTGGGCGAGGGCTATGTCACTCGCTGGATCGACCTTGCCCGGCCCGTCATGGCCGGCTGCGATGATCGCCTCCGCCGGGGGCTCGCGGCGACTGACGCCGACCTTGACCGCACCGTGCAGCAGCTGCCAGGTGAGTACCCGCTGCTACCGCAAATCGACCTCGACGCCGCATTGACCATGGCTCAGATTGCCCACGACCTCGGGCTCACCGTGCGCGGCAGGCTCACCCCCGCGGCAGTCGCGCTCCTCGAGAGCGACACTGCGACCGCGCGCACCCTCGCGGCCGAGGCGCTTCCCGCACCCGTCGCGGGTGTCTATCTGCAGCCCGACCTCAGCCTGATTGTGCCGGGGCCGCTCGCCCATGCGGACGAAGACGCGCTGAGCGTACTCACCGAAATCGAACAGCTCGGCGCCGCAGCGTCGCTGCGAGTGAGCACCTCATCCCTGCGCCGCGCGGTGCGGGCCGGGTACACCCCGCAGGGCATTCGCGAGTTCTTGTCAAAGATCTCACTTACGGGCGTTCCGCAGCCTCTCGATTTTGCCCTCGATGATCTCGAGCGCACCCTCGCTGAGCACGCGGAGGCAGCCAGGACCACGCGACCGTCGCAGTCACTTCCGTTGAACCCGCTCGAGCCAGGGTTCGCCGCGTCATCCGGCGCAGTTCTTCCCGTGCCTGCCTCACCGTTCACCGCAGCGCTGTCCAGCACTGATCCGCTGCTCGCCGACACACCAAGCACGACCGCATCGGCTCGGGATTCGGCTCGCTCTGAGGAACTCGAGGCACTCATTACTCGGGTCTACGAGGCGGCACAGCAGGCCGGCGGCGATGGTGCGATGATCCGCCGCATCGAGCTTGCCATCCGCGAACGAGTGCCGCTCACGGTGACCGCAGCCGCGGGCTCTGAGGTGCGCTCATTTACGCTGCTGCCCCTGTCGTTGCGGAGTGGTCGTCTTCGTGCCAGCGATGAGGTTGCCGGTGTCGAGCGAACGATTCCCCTGGCTGCGATCACGACGGCTGAACGCGTCACGCACCCGGGCTGATCTCAGGCACTGCGCGTAGACTGGTTCGTTATGACTCTTGGCCCTCTCATCGTGCAAAGCGACCACACGGTTCTGCTCGAGGTCGCCCATCCCGACGCCGAAAACGCGCGCCACGACCTCGCAGTGTTCGCCGAGCTCGAGCGCGCTCCCGAGCACATTCACACCTACCGCATCACGCGACTCGGGCTGTGGAACGCGCGCGCCGCAGGTCACAGCGACGATGAAATCATCGCGACGCTGAACCGTTACGCGAAGTTCCCCGTGCCCACCCAGGTGTCGAGCGAAATCACCGAAACGATGCGGCGCTACGGCCGTCTCACCATCGAGCGCTCGGCCCTCGCAGCCAATGATCTCGACGACGCTCACTCAACAGACGCTGCCGACCCGGCGAGCGCTGCGCAACAAGCCAACACCGGCCTCATTCTCACGAGTGACGACGCCTCAGTGCTGCGCGAAGTAGTAAGCGCGAAGAAGATTGCGCCGCTGCTCGAGCGCAAAATTGATGACCACACCTATGTGGTGCAGCCGTGGGCGCGCGGCGAACTCAAGCAGCAGCTGGTTGCCCGCGGCTGGCCCGCCGATGACCTCGCCGGCTACACACCCGGCGACCCTCACGACATCGAGCTCGTGCAAGACGGGTGGGCCCTGCGCGACTACCAGCAACGGGCAGTCGATGCGTTCACCTCGGGTGGCTCGGGTGTCGTGGTGCTGCCCTGCGGCGCCGGAAAAACGATCGTTGGGGCGGGCGCGATGGCCGCGGTCGGCGCGAAGACCCTGATCCTCGTGACCAACACCGTGTCGGCGAGGCAGTGGCGAGACGAGCTGCTGTGTCGCACCAGCCTCACCGAAGATGAGATTGGCGAGTACTCGGGCCAGCTCAAAGAGGTGAAGCCCGTCACCATTGCGACCTACCAAATTCTCACGAGCAAGCGCCGCGGCGAATACGCGCACCTGTCGCTCTTGAACGCCCACGACTGGGGCCTCATCGTCTATGACGAGGTGCACCTCTTGCCGGCGCCGGTGTTCAAGCTGACCGCCGAGCTGCAGGCTCGGCGCCGCATCGGGCTCACCGCGACGCTCGTGCGCGAAGACGGCCGCGAGGGCGACGTGTTCAGTCTGATCGGGCCGAAACGCTATGACGCCCCGTGGAAAGACATTGAGGCCCAGGGCTTTATCGCTCCGGCCGAGTGCTTCGAGATTCGGGTTGAGCTGCCCGAGAGCGAGCGGTTCGACTACTCGGTCGCCGAGGATCACGACCGCTACCGCATCGCCGCATCGGCGACGTCCAAGCAAGAGGTTGCGAAGCGCATCGTCGCGAAGCATCCCGGCGAAAGCGTGCTCGTGATCGGTCAGTACATCGACCAGCTCGACGCCTTCGCCGAGGCCTTGGGCGCACCGCTGATCACCGGCCAGACCCCGGTCGACGAGCGCGAGCGGCTCTTTGGCGAGTTTCGCAGCGGCGAGATCAAGCTGCTTATTGTGTCGAAGGTGGCCAACTTCTCGGTTGACCTGCCCGACGCGTCGGTTGCGATTCAGATCTCTGGATCGTTCGGGTCACGTCAGGAAGAGGCGCAGCGACTCGGCCGCCTGCTGAGGCCAAAGGCCGAGGGGCTTACCGCCTCGTTCTACACGCTCGTCACGCGAGACACCGTCGATCAAGACTTCGCGCAGAATCGCCAGCGATTCCTCGCTGAGCAGGGGTACAGCTACACGATTATGAACGCGGACGACCTCTAAGCGCGAACCGTTACTCAACGCGGACGACCTCTGAACGCTGTCGGCTTATGAACGCTGGCGACCAGCGAATCCCATTCGCCACACATATCCGACCAGCACCGTGGTGGTAGCGCCGAGTCCGACCGCCCACCAGGGCGGCCCGGGCACATCGGGTGAGGCGCCCGCCTGCCGAAGATCGCTCTGCGGTGTCGGGATGATGCGCTCGCCGGTGACCAGAATGCGGTGACTATTGATGACCTGCCCCACAGTTTGATTACCCTTTAACCTGGTGCGTATCGAGTCCATCTCATTGATGAAAGGCTCATCACATGCCCAGAC
>LSQX01203270.1_pt1 | contig 21847 bp, 16 predicted proteins | sample 654561 | NCBI WGS metagenome assembly LSQX01 (sample SAMN04489861, study PRJNA283612) | anaerobic digester metagenome | isolation source: 4 biogas reactors fed with cattle manure at either 37C or 55C with and... | place: Denmark: Kongens Lyngby | collected 2014
CGGTCTATCTGGACCGCATCGCCCGACACTTCCCCGAACTGGACATCATCGGCGCCCACCTGGGCAATCCCTGGTACGAAGAGGCCGGTGAACTGGGGCGCATGCACCCGAACGTCTACTTCGACATCACCGGCTCTACCTTCAAGAAGAAGAGTCCACAATTCGTATCTGAAGTGTTCTGGTGGGCGCAAAACGAACAGTACGGGAAGATGGGCGACAAGCACCCGTATGCGAAGATAGTCTTCGGCACTGACGTGGTTCCGGAGATGATGGAAGACGTCAAGAACGACTATCAAGTATTCATGGACCATGTGCAGATGCAGCAGGAGCATCGTGACATGATATGGGGAGGTACCGCTGCGCGCATCTTCGGCCTGCAGTGAACCGAACGTGGATTGCGGTGACACGCACAAGTCCGGCGATGCGGCGGGCCGTCAATGTACAGATACCTGGTGCAGATACTGCCTGCAAACTGAGTGCTCGCCACTGAAGGGGCGAGGACGCCGCGCTTCTACTTTTGGAGCGCCTGCGATTGCGCTAGATACTCATCCAGGCTGATGAGTGGAGCCGCTACCGCCGCTTCAGTCTCATCACAGACTGCCGAACCCTTCGCTATCTGCCGCCCGGCATCGCGCAGAGCTGTGATGACTGCCTGCTTTTCCGGGGCGTCAGGGGACAGGTTCGCATATACGTATGCGTGGGGGCGCAGTAGAGTAGCCGCCAACTCGGCGTCGAAATTCCGTACCATCGCCTCCGCCCATGCCACCAGTGGGTCGAAGTTGTCCAGCTCCCAGAAACCGCAGACGCCTGCGAGCGCAAACCGCTGCGGGCCGCTGACACCGTCCTGACGCGGATGTCGGCAGTGACCGTCCACCAGCACTATCTCCGGCTTGATGTTGGCCACCAGCCGATCCATGATGATCTTGAGCTGTCCGGGCATGCAGTCTACGTACACCGGCACTCCCAGCACCAGCACGTCGCAAGCGCTTATCTTTGGCCGCAGCCAGTCCATGTCATCACTTTGGACGCACCTGCCGCCGCTGCGCCAGCAAGACATGCAGCCCTTGCACGGAGCCACCTGAAGGTTGCGCACGTGAACCGTCTCCACCTGTGCCCCGTTTTCGATCATACCCTCGACGAAGGGCGCAAGTAGCTTGTGGGTGTTGCCGTGCGTGCGATGAGGACTGCCGTTGAGCACAATCACATGCATGAAAAATGCTCCCGAAAACATATGCTGACCTGGACCTGGAAAGCGGAGTATGACGGTCGGAGACCTGGCCACTGCCATGAGACAGTCCCAGTGTGCGGTGACTGGTCGGGGCGGCCGGATTCGAACCGGCGACCTTACGGACCCGAACCGTACGCGCTAGCCAAACTGCGCCACGCCCCGACCTAGGTTCGCACTCATAGTATAACACAGTGCTGCCGGAGGGTCAACAACTACCGTAGCTTGACCCACCTTGTATCCACGTGATATTCTGCACTGAACTCCTGTGGTTTCGGCACGCACTGCCAGTTGGCCAGTCGTGCATATCGCCTCCCATAGCAGGCTACGGCTGTCATCTCCCTGTGACACAGAAAGATGACGGTAGTAGGTGGCGATGATAGTGGCAGGTGCCATAGGGCAGCAGACCGACTACTGCGACGGCAAACACCCGATTTCAGGAAATCTGATATGACACGCAAACTGGTCCCCTGGCTGGCCGCAGTGCTGCTTGTCGTATGGGCAGCAGGTGTCCCGGCTGCTCCAGTCATCAGCGATGCCAACCTCCAATTCCGAGTGCTGGACAACGGTCTGCGAGTGGTGGTGAAGGAAGAGCACACCTGGCCTGTAGTGACCATCGGCATGTATGTGAAAGCCGGCTCTCTGTACGAAGCCCCCGACCAGATCGGCGCTGCTCACCTCATCGAACACCTGCTTTTCGAAGCCGAAGATGATGACAGTGAGGCTAAGGTAGCGCAGTATATCGAGGGTATCGGTGGGCGTATGTCTGCATTTACCGGCCGCGACTTCACCCATGTGGATATCACCATCGCCAGCGACCAGGTGGAAACCGCCCTCGAAAGCATCCTCAGTACCGTTCTGGACGCCCACTTCGACGAGGCTGCGGTGGCCCACGAGCAGATGGTAGTCGCCCGAGAGATCGCAGAAGTCAACGAGTCTGCCCTGGGTTTGATGGACATGGTGCTGTGGCAAAACGCTTTTGCTTCCCACCCCTATCGCAATCCAATCGGCGGGACTGCCGAAGCAGTGCGTGCACTGACGATCAGCAGGATCCGCGACTTCTACAGCGAGTTTTATGTGCCCAACAACATGTCTCTGCTAGTAGTGGGGCGAGTTGATGCCGACTGGTTTTTTCGACGCGTCGAACGCCTGACCGCTGCCCACAAGTCGCAACCAGTGCAGTGGCGCGTACCCGCTCCGGAAACCGTGCAGACCGAGGTCCGGCGACAGATCATCACCCGCGACAGTGAGCTGTCATCACTGGCATATGCCTGGCACGCCCCCGGAATGCCTGACAAGGATGAGGTGTGCGCGACCGACCTGATCTATACTCTGCTAGGCCAGGGACAGACGGGCCGGCTGTATCAGACGCTGGTCAAAGACAATCAGTGGGCCGCAGCGATAGATGTCAGCTACCTGACCCAACGGTGCCCCGGACTGTTCACAGTCAGCGTCGCCGTGCAGGGTGCCAACGAAATGGCAGTTCGCAAAGCAGTCCTGGAGCAGACCGAGAGACTCGTGCATGAACCGGTCTCGGAGGAGGAGCTGGCACGCGCCAAACTGCTGCTCAAAACCGAGTACGCCTTCCACAACGAAAGCTACGCCGGGCAGGTAGGATCCATGGGCTTTTACGAATCGATTGATACCTATGAGTTCGCCGTAGAGTATATAGACCGGATAAACGCTATCAGCGTAGAGCAGATACAGGCCGTGGCGGGCCAGATATTTCGCCCTGACAGCTACACCCTGGTAGTGCTTCGCCGCCAGAAGGACCAGCCACCGACTCAGGAGGTGCGATCGCCTTGGCCCGCTCTTGCCCTGTATCCCTGGCGCTGACCGTACTGATGCTATCGACTGTCTCGTGGGCCACAGCAGACGCTGACTCTGCCACGTCCATAGCTGACCACACTCTGCCCAACGGCATGCGCGTGACGCTGGTCACCGACCCTCTGACCGATCTGGCCGCTTTCCATCTGGCGATAGAGACTACCGTCCCGCACGAGCCTCCCGAATTGGCTGCTCTGCCAGAGCTGATCCAGCAACTGCTGCTTGATCGGCTCCGAACGCGCATCGTCGATGGCAATCAAATCGCCGACCTATCGGATGCTCTGGCAGCTGGGGCCAGCGTGGCGCTAAGCGCCGGAGACAGGTATGTCGAGGCCGAAGCATCACTGCCCGCCTCTCTCCTGCCCGCAGTGCTGACCACTATCAGCGAGTTGTTTTTCGCATCCCAGCAGTTCACCGATGAGGAGCTTGCCACGGCAAGGCAGAAGCTGGTCAGTAGCTACGAGGCGTCACTGACCTCGACTGCTTTTCAGACTCTCAGTCTCCTCGAGCGCGCGCTGGGCACAAACTCGGTACCAGGATATGACGTCGCTACCATCCTATCAGTGGTAGGGCAAGCGACCCTCGATGACGTGCAGAGCGCCCGCCAGCGCCTGTACGTGCCATCTAGGGCCTGCCTCACAGTGATTGGTCCTGAGCCACACGAGCAGCTTCTGGAGATGGTCAATCAAGCCGTCGGCAACTATCCAGCCGGAGATCTGCCTACTTCGGCGGCCACTATCCGACTGCCGGGCGAATCGTCTGTGCGTGTGGGCAATGGCAGTGACATCCCCTGGGCTTCGATGATGATCGGTGTGCCGCTTCCACCGTACGCCTCTTCCGAGTTTGTTGTCGGCCAGGTGGCGTATATGCTGCTGGCCGGCCCTGAGGGCAGGCTGACAGAAGATCCGATGCTGCGCCGAGGCTTCGGGATTATCCTGCCACAGCGAAGCCAGGGTACGGCTTCTGCATTCGAGGCGATGCCGCCGCGTCCAGCCCACATGCCATTCATCGCTGTCCATACCGTGGCTGCACCCGGCTATGTCGAACAGGCACGGGTACGAGTGCTGGGCCACATCGAGGCCCTCCGACAGGGCGAATTCACGGAGGAGCAATTGCAAACCGCCAGGACGCAACTGGCCAACCAGTACGCGCTGGCATATGACACCTGCCTGTCAAGAGCGCAGTTAGTCAACTTCAACGCACTGTTTGGCGGCGAACCTGGACTGCGTGACGATTTCACCACTATGGTGGCAGCCGTCAAATCCCAGGATGTGGTGCGTCTGGCCGAAAAGTACTTCGCTCATCACGCCATCGGCCTACAAATGCCTGGAGACTAAACCACATCTCCGCTCACAAGTGCACCACGGCAATTCTGATGTGCAGATAGGTAAATGCACACAAACCACGCACAAGACCAACACAAACCTAGCGCAATGTGATACATCAATCCATATGGGAGAGCAGTGCGATGCGCCCGGAATCGGGAGACAAATCGGTGCAAATCCACAGCCATGACGTGGCAGTGGCTCTGCACCGTGTCGACGTTGCTCATGGCGATACGGTTATGTTCCATAGCTCGCTCAGCAGCATGGGCCATGTAGTCGGCGGCCCGAATACCGTCATCGAAGGTTTCCTGGAAGCAGTGGGAGACGAAGGCACGGTCTGCGCACCGACTCTGTGGTACTATGATGCGGATCCTCCGCTGGACCTGAGCCTCTGGGACCGTGACAGCTCCCCCTCCTATCCTGGCATCATCACTGAAACCTTCCGCCAGCGCCCTGACAGCCTCCGCAGCGACAACCCCACGCACTCCGTTTCCGCCATCGGCCCACGTGCGGCCGAGCTGACTGCCACTCACGGGCAGTCGGGTTTACGCCCCTGCCGATTTGGCGACAGTGCATTCGCCGCTGACAGCCCCTGGGAAAAGCTGTACCTGTGGAACGCAGCCTACTGCTTCATCGGGGTGGATTTCACAGTCAACACCATGGGCCACTACATCGAGTGTCGCTTCATGGAGAGGGCTCTCGCCCACGCACCGGCAGCACTCCGCGATGAGTTGGAAGACGAGCTCATCCGGTGGCAAAAGCCCGGTGTGTATGCCTCCTACAGCTTCCAAAAGATGGGTGAGCGACTCACAGATATGGATCTGGTGCGTTTCGACAGGATCGGCTCGGCCACCCTGCGCTGCATAAGGACCAGGGATATGGTAGACACGACACTCGCGATACTCGACAGCGAACCACAACAGTGGTTCCGGGATGACTTCCTGCAGTGGCTTAGCCGTGCCCAATCAAGCCAGTAGTGGCGCACCTACTCTGTGCATCCTACTGAAGCAGGCGCGGCCAACAGAGAAAAGTAGCTCTGGCGGCCGCGACGTGCCACAGGGCTAAGCTTTCGTGACCGCACATATCGCGTAACTGTCAGCGTGCCAACTCAAGTGACTGCCCCCGACACTTCTGTATCACTTCAGATCCTACCGTTCCGCAGTTGCTCCTACAGAGGCACGACTATCCGAACTCTACAGTGTCATGAAGTGTCTAAGACAGTGTACTCAGCTTCTGGAGCGGATATGAGGGCCATATGCCAAATGCAACGTCAGCCAGAATTGTCGTCATCTTCGTAACAGTCATCCTTCTCGCGGTCTGCCTGACACCGGCTGCAGCTCAGCGCATGGCGATCGAGCGGATTGCGCCACGTTTCATGGATGCAGAGCATCTGGTCACACTTCTATGGGGCACCGAACAGCAAGCCAGTAAAACAGACTTCTTCCAGCAGTTCGCCACTGACCTCATCTACGACACTGCCTCACGCGCCCCCACCGGTGAAGGGCGATGGACGCAGGCGACATCAGGCAGAAGCTATCAGCCTGCCGGTACCAGCCTCAACAGTCTGGTGCCCGACGGCATTGAAGGGCGGCCCCTGGTGGTTGCCAGCCAGAATGTCATGCTCGTCAAGGGTACCCGTGTGGCTATAGACCAGCTACGTGAGCTCATAGATATGTTCGATCGGCCCACCGACATGATAAACGTGCAGGTGCAAAGCGTGGACTTGCCCACCGAAGAGTCACGCGGCTGGGGACTCAATTGGCAGTTGCGTCGGGGTACTGTAGACGCTTACGGTGGGGGTGACATGCCGCCCGGGGGTGCGGGTATCCGATGGGCAAGGGCTAACACTTCCGTGGCACTGAGCCTGCTCGATACCAGCACCCGAAGCCGCAGTGTGCAGGGGGCCAGTGTGACCACCCACAACAACGCGGCTGCAGAGGTCGCGTTCGGCCAGACTCTCCCGTTCATCACCACCGTGACGCAGTACGACGCCTGGGGCTGGCGCACAACCACCCGGCAGGAAGTGGATGCGGTATTCCTGGGGGTGCTACTGTGGGTTTTGCCCCGCATCAATGCTGACAACACCGTCACCATGCAACTGAAGCCCGAACTATCCGAGTGGGCAGGCGAGGTGTCCATCCCTGGCAGCACGCCCATACCCATCACGCGCCGCCAAATGGTGGACACTACCGTGACTGTTGCTGACGGCGAAAGCATGGTCATCGGCGGGATGCAGCGTGACACTGACACCATAAGTGAAAGCTTCCGCGGGCTTTTCGGTCGCCATCGTCGCACCTTCACCTCCCATCCGGTGCTCGTAGTCACCCCGCGCATCATCCGTCATCAGGCACCCGGTCGGTAGCAGGCATCACCTCCAAATCCGTATGCCCTCAGAGATTCCGTACTCATCCGAGGGGCATGTTTCGTGATGCGGAATACTTGCCTGAATCGCGGTAAACGTGCGACAATTATCGGGTGAACACCGAACTACCTGACGAGAGGCTGAAGATCAGCGATGACTGGACGCGACCGTGTAACCAAAGCCGTACGTTTTGAAGGCCCGGACCGCATCCCTCTTGGCGTCATGCCGCCGGAGTATCCCACAGACATGCTGCGTGTCAGTGCATCTGCCCAGCTGGACTGGACTCCCAGCATACAGACCGAAACCAAATGGGAGGACGAGTTCGGCTGCATATGGGAGCGGCTGCATGGCGACAGGACTATGGGCCAGGTGACCGGCCATCCGCTGACAGACTATGACGATATAGACAGTCTTCGCTTCCCAAACTACAGCGATCCACGGCGCTATGAGGCTGCTCGCGAAGCGATTGAAGAGGACACCGAGGACCAATTCGTACTCGCAAGTGTGCCGCTGAGTCTCATCCATCGGCTCGAGTATCTGCGGGGGCATCAGGCGGCCTGGACCGACCCCTATGAGCATCCCGACGAGATGCGCCATCTGCTCAACCGACTGGCCGACATCGCCATAGATGCCATAGACAGTTTTGCCCGCATCGGAGCCCATGGCCTGTGCTCAGCCGACGATTGGGGCCTGCAGGACCGCCCGATGGTGCGTCCCGAGATCTTCGCCGAGTTCTGGGCACCGGTTTACCACCGAGTCTACAAGCATGCCCACGAGTTGGGGATGCTCAACTTCCTGCATAGCTGTGGGCACATAGCCGACTTACTTCCATACTTCATCGAGTCCGAGCTGGACGTAATCCAGATGGATCAGCAACAGAACATGGGAGTTGAGAATCTGGCCAGCAGATTCGGAGGTAAACTGTGTTTCTGGTGCCCGGTAGACATCCAGAATAAGATGATTAGCGGCAACGTCGAGGACATCAAAGCTTACGCACGATACCTGATGGATAGTTTCGGCAGCTTCGAAGGCGGCTTCATCGCCCAGTGGTACGCCTCACCCGATGCAGTGGGCCACACAAAAGAGAAGATAGATGCGATGTGTCAGGAATTCATCGAATACGGTGGCAGCTTTTACCAGGCAGAATAAAACATGCCTCTGCCATCAAGCGCTCCAGCCGAGCTGTCATCGTACTGGTGCGGCCGCCGTTCAGCTGAGCTGTGCTATCTGCCATAAGCCTGTACAAATCAGCGTGTACCGTACAGCGCGTACAGTACAGTTCGTGTCGAGCTAATCACTGCAACATACTTCGCTATCGAACCGCCAGGCATGCACTGTGGTAGCAGTGTGGGCTGGATGAAGCTGCCTGATAGGAGCGCCGGCTGCTGTGCGGGGTAGTCTGGGACAGATACCCGTCCCATAGGTCAGACATCCGTGTGCTCCTATCATGGCATAGCTGCTGACATAGCCTGGCCAAATCGGCTTATGGTGTGATTTCCCACCCTCGCAAGGCATAATACAGTCTCTGCACGACAGGCACATCAGCCACCTTCCGTCTCAGAGAGTAGAGCAGATACTCCATCATGGGAACTCGGAGACTGCTCCCGGTTTCCTGCATCAACTCGCGTATCTCCTGGTAGTAGTGCCCATCTCTTTTCAAGACATCCACTACATGCCTCGATCTATGCTTCGCATATGTCTCCAGGTCGAACACCTCTTCGTACACATCCAGCCCACCCAGCAGCTCGATAGCCACCAGTGTACGCAAGCACTTTTCGCACGAAGAGCAGTTTTCCAGGGCGGTGGTGCAGACATTCAGAAAGCTATGCGATGGCTCGTACTCCATCAACTGCTGCATCTTCTCCGCCCGACTATATGCTTTGCCCGCTGCAGAGAAACTCAATTGCTCAGTCGCAAGCAAAGGCAGAGTGAAAGTGTCGTAGTAGGCGCTGTCGGCGAGGGTAAATCTGAACACATCTGCCGGAAACGATGATGAGTAGTAGTAAGTCTTGAAGAGCTTTTGCAACGCAAGCGCACAGGCTGTGTTCAGGTATGTGTGCATCTGTTCGAACGGCAGATTGATGGCCTCAGGAAGTGTGTTCAGATTGGTATCCACAGATACTTGTGGCAGCCCTATCTCGCGCGCAAACTGACTGGTGAGCTCACGGCGGTCGTCAGCCAGACCCGGATCCACGCTAAAAAGATGGCGGCGGTGGGAGCCACAATCGTGAAATGTCAGATGTGTAAGTCTAAATCCGGCAGGACATGTAGGGCTGGTATGCTTTGCCACGGTAAACATAGAGTCTACACCACAGGAGTTTCCTGCGCCGACTGCCCTGGCGTTGGGCCACACCGTGCTGTCCAGCTCACAGTCTATGGAGATTTGCCCAAGTGTCGGCAGGGCTCTGTGAAGTGCGGGGATCAGGTACTCAGTGACTGAATAAAACAGTCTCTCAGAGATCGGCGCCAGGAGGCGTATATCGTGCTTTTCACGCAGTGCATGGATGAGCACAGCAACCAGAAAGGCATCGCCACGCTCCTCAACCAAATAGTGGCCATACTCAGGGCCTGTGGCGAACCACAAATGGTCCGGGAGCTTGCCGCATTCACATGCGATAGGCGCACGAAGCACCATTTTTTGTTCACTACAGATCAGTTCCGGCCTGCCAACAAACAACGTAGCCATAATTTCGCCTCACATTGTCTTACAGTGTGACAGTTGTGATGGCTTCTATCTGCCCGTCCGGAACAGCGTACGGCAGTCCCGTACCTATGTAAGCCTATATAAGACTATACAAGCCCATGCTGCAACCTATACGCAACCCATGCTGTAGTCTGTAACAGCAGCTCCTGCTACGCCTCTCGATAGTGGCGCGGTGCCTGGATGCAGGTTATCCCGCGTGCGCGCCAACTTCACGGCGGACAAATGCGACGAGTTCGCGCACCGAATCGCGCATCTCAGGCAAGGGCATGGCCAGAGTCGCCATGAAACCGCTAATAGTGGCGCAAAGAACAGTGGCTACCAGTATGGTTGCACCGCCATAACCTGCCGAAAGCACACAATAGCGACAGACCACACCGACTGTTGCAGTCGCCAACATGACCAACGTTGGACCGCGAAAAGCTAGGGCAAAGCCTGTGATGCCGAAATCTAGAGACAACCACACCAGATGGCTGATGAGGATAGCATGCAGTACACCCACGCATGCCACAACTGCAGCCACGGCAACAATCCCATGGGGGGCAGCAAACCATGCGCCGATACCAAGCAGTGCGCTGTACAGGAACTGACGCCAGGCCATCTGGTACACTTGCCCTGATGCTTTGAGCACTGCCTCAGTCGGACGCCTGATGATCTCAAACATACCCAGGAAGACGAGCACCTGGGTCGGCACAACTGAGGGGGTCCACTGCTCACCCAAAACCAGTGGGATGAACTCCGGTGCGACGATTACCGCGATAGTCAAGACCGGGAAAAACAGCATCGCCAGAAGCGTCAAAACACGCCCATAGGCACTGCGCATTCTTGGCAGGTCCTGCTGCATGCGAGAAAACGCGGGCAGGAAGACTGGTGAAATCATCCCGGCTAACACTGCTGGATAGGATATGAACTGGTATGCCCGAGTATAAAGCCCAAGTGCATTTGAGTCCAGGCGACGGCCAATCACGAAGTAGTCAATTCGACTCGCGATATAGTAGCCCACACTCGACATCATCACCCCTGTACCGAAGCCCCATAGGTCGCGAATTGAGCGGAAAGCCGGAACCAGAGGCGGCAGATAGCGTGTAAGAATACACAAGGCGATGGTCTGTACACACTCCAACGCCACTAACGCAGAGACCAGAGCCCAGTAGCCATAACCTGACAGTGCGAGCACGATACCCACCAAACCATAGCACGCACTGCCGATCAATCCGGCAAACAAGGGGGTCCGAAAATCCAGCTTGCGCTGCAACAGTGCTCTGGGTACGACGCAGAAAGGAGCGAGTATAAAAGTCAGGCCGATGACACGCAATACCTGGATAATGCGCGGTTCATGGAACAATTGCGCCAGACTTGGTGCGAGAAAATAGACTGCCGCATAGAGCAGCACCGCTAGCACCATAGTACTCCAAAAGACGGCCTGGATGTGTTCCTTGCTGATCTGATCGCGTTGTACCAGCGCCTGATCGAGGCCGAGGCTCTGAAATACCGCGACTAGGCCTGTGACTATCGAGGCCATGGCCACGATGCCAAAATCGTCAGGCAACAGCAGCCGGGCCAGCACGATGGAAGTGATCATGTATAGGAGTATGTTGATGCTCTTGGAAAGCAACTCCCATCGAAAAGCTGTACGAACCTGGGCACCCAAGTTTTGTTCGGACATCGGTTCGTGTGTCCTTGTCACATCAACACCCTGTCCGCATATACATGCAAAACGCGATAAGCCCCGCATATCGCGATACCACTGCAGCTATCCACACGTATTTGGTGTATCGTTGCGATAGGCTACCACTGTGAGGCCATCGTCCACAAACCGAGTTGACCTGAAACGATAGTGCCGTCAATACAGTTCTGCTATGCACTGGCGCCATCTTGCACGGAGGAGGTCTGGATGCGTCTAGCAAGCCCGAAAAAGCCTGGCTGTCACTTGAGTATCTCGTGGAGCAGGTACAGCGCGCCTTCCTTGTCTGGTATACGTCCGCGTGTAGCGCCGTCCAGGTCGGTGGCGGCATAGGTGGGGATGGCTGAACCGACGCACGACGGGCAACCGTCCTGGCAACTGCATTCGGCGATCACCTCGTACACCGACTGCATCAACTCCTCGCGGGCTCCCAGACAGCGGTAGGCATAGCCCATGCCACCGGGATAGCGGTCATACAGAAACAGCGCATCACGCCCAAGACAGCTTGCCTCTACCGTGGTACCCACGTCCTGTGGATCGCACATGACGAAAACCGGTGCGACCTCCACCAGGACGTTTGCGATGCCGATAAGAGCCTCCCCCACTACAGTCTTGGCCCGCTGCATCTGCTCAACCAAATACCGCGGAGGCGCAAACCACATGGCTACGGTTTCCAGACTCTGCGGCGGAAGCTCCAGAGCTTCAAAGCCGAGGCTGTCACGAGAATGGAAGCGGACTTTTTTGAACATAGGTATGGAAGTGGTGACTGTTACGTCGCCAAAACCGACCAGCCCGCCGCGCCACAGCAGCTCCTCCTCCGTCTCATCAATTCGCACCTGCGACATCTGGATGGACTGCGTATAGTAGTCCAGGTCACGTCGCTGCACCCGCGCGATCTTCTCCTCCAGATCGAGCTGTTCGACGAAATAGGTCTCGGCACCGTGCATATACACCGCGTGGTCATGTAGCTGCGCCAGAGCACTCATCTCATCGAGGGTCCCGATCACCCGCGCACCGTTAGTCTCGTCCTGTATCGTGTAGACCGCGCCAGATATGTTGCGCAGGCTCACCCCTGCAGCGGGGTACTCAGAGCTGGCCCAGTACCATGCACCCCGCAATCGTCGGACAGACTGCTCCTCTTCCAGCAAATCTAACAGTGCGGGCGCGTATGGGCCGAACAGCTCAGCTTCATCATCAGTCAGTGGCAACTCATGTAGTGCGCACTTGAGATGCCCGATGGTGACATGCGGATTGTTCGGGTCTATCACCGCCTGCTCGACACTCTGGGCGAAAAGGTAGTCGGAGTGAGCCATCAGGTACTGATCCATGGGCGTGTTTTGTGCCACCAGAAATACCAGTGACTCTTCAGCGCCTCGCCCTGCACGCCCGGCCTGCTGCCACAGGCTGGCGATGGTACCGGGGTAGCCTACCAGCACACATGCGTCCAGGCTGCCGATGTCTATCCCCAACTCCAGAGCGTTGGTGCTGGCCACCGCGAGGATTTCGCCACTGGACAGCCCTCGCTCGATCTCCCTACGCTCTTCGGGCAGATAGCCGCCACGATAGGCCTGCACCGACCGTGCCAGACGTGGGGAGATAGGCTGCAGATTCTCGCGAATGCTCTTGAGTATGAGCTCTGCGGTCAAACGTGACCGCACGAAAGCGATGCTCTGGATGCCCTCTTGCACCAGGCCTGAGAGCAGCTGTACGCACTCTCCGACCGGACTTCTGCGATCACCCCCGAATCGCCAGTGCTCGGGGGTATCGCGGGCAGCCGAATCAAGTGGTGGTGGATTCCACAGCACGAAACGCTTGGCGCCTCGCGAAGAGCCGTCACGATCCACCAGTTTTGCGCCTGTGCCGATGATGGCCTCTGCGTGATCCCGAGGGTTTCCGATGGTGGCGGAAGAGCAGATAAACTGCGGGGATGTATCGTAGTGGGAGCAAACGCGTCGCAGTCTTCGCAGCACGTTTGCCAGATGAGAGCCGAATACCCCGCGATACGCGTGTACTTCGTCGATCACCACGTATTTCAAGTGCGTGAAAAAGCAGTTCCAGCGCGCATGATGGGGCAGAATTCCCTGATGTAGCATGTCGGGATTGGTCAGTATCACATGGCCACCATCGCGCAGCCGCCGACGCAGATCCCCGGGCGTGTCTCCATCATAGGTTCCTGCGAGAAAATCCAGGCCAAACTCAGGCCGCCGAAAGCTGCCGATACTGCGCAACTGATCCTGGGCCAGGGCTTTCGTCGGGTAGATACACAGTGCGGTAGCCCGCGGGTCAAGCAGTAGCGTTTCCACTATCGGTATGTTGTAGCACAGTGTCTTCCCCGAAGCAGTGCCGGTGACTACGACCACACTGTCGCCGTCGCGCACCGTGTCTATCGCGGCAGCCTGGTGGCTGTACAGTTGACTGATGCCCTGCTCGCTCAACAACTGCTCGATGATCGGATGCAATCCATCGGCGATTTCGCCATACACAGCCGGGCGCTCCGGTATCACCTCAGTGTGCACGACCTGCCCTCTGAAGGCCTCCGAATTCATCAAACGGTGTAGAAACTGTGCTGCATCCATCACGATCTCCTGTCGATTAGGGCGGTCTATGGTGTATCAACAGCAATCCGGCAAGACTGACTGTGCTCAGCTATCCGGGGCCTCGTCCGCTCTGCCACGCTTTCGTATCTTGCGCGCTCGTGCGGCCAGCGGATCGCCATGGCGTATCATATCAGAACTCTCGTGCGTGTCAGAAGTACTCGAACTGTTCGGCTGCGTCACATCTTCCATAGGCCGTTTCTCGATACGGTCTACGCCTGCCTTTTCGCTTCTGCGTTCAGGTCGCCCCGGGAAGTGCCCGGGCGGCTTGTTTGAGCGACGCTTCATGCCCGAAGGCGGCTTGACGCGCGGTGCATTTGCTGCAAGCCCGGTGCCCCCCATCTTGCCGACCAGATGACGCCGCAGTTGCTTTTCTATATCGGCACGCAAATGCCTGCGTCGGGCGACATCGGCCTGGTCCAGAGTGGCAGGATTCTCCGGCGCAGGATACTCGGTGCGTGGTTCTGGCTGGATCGGATGAAACAGTTGTGGTTCGCGGTGGCGCTCCAGTCTCCGGCGCAGCGCTCTCTCCAGCCGTAGCCGCAGTCCCTCCTCAGTGTCGGCAAATGATGACGCTTCGGGCATCTCCAGGTCAGTCATATCGCCCAGCAGCCCCTCCATGATCATCAGTGCGGCGGCTTTCGAGGGGATATGCGCTTCTCCCCGCTCCACGTTCCAGGTACTGTACTGACGCAGGGGCTTGCCGACACAGCACGGGCAGCCTTCCTCACACGGACACAACCGGATGTGCTCCAGCACTGCAGGCATGATCTGATGCAAAAGCTCGTAGGCGCGCTGAGTGAATCCAAGACCGAGTGGGTAGCGCTCGTAGATGAACACAGCATTCCACGGCGAGTTAGCGCTGCCCACGGTGTGGGAGAAATCCAGCGTGTCGCACGTGATGAACATCGGCAGAAGCATACGAGTAGCATATCCGATGCCACGCAGGCCGCTGTGAACGTCAAGGCCGGCACGCCGCACCTGCTCCATCAGCGTCTCGGGAGCGACGATCCACAGGGCCATAGTCTCCAGTTGCATGGTCGGCAAATCTACACCATGGCGCGACACGGCGTCCAGCGAGTAGAAGTGCACCCTTTCGTACATGTACGTGCGGGAGTATACCGTCACCTCACCCCAATACGCAGTGCCGGAACCAAACGGCTTTTCGCGCAGAGTGTGGTCTATGTGGTGCACGTCGCTGCCACCCAGGGCCTGTGTGTAGTAGTCTACATCAACGCGCTCGACCAGCGCTATGCGTCTATCCAGATCAAGCTCACGCACTCGATAAGTGTCACCCCGGTGGATGTAGATCGCCTGCGGATGCAGCAACGGCGGTGCATCAAACTTGTCCACTTCACCAAGCACCTGGCTGTTGTCGCTGTCCTGTATCAGCACGTTCGCATCAGACCGATCCCGCAGCGACACCTCATGCTGGGGCGTCTCAGCGGCCGCATGGTACCACGCGCCATCAATTCTGGTGAGCTTGCGATTGCCCTGTAGGATCTCCAGCACCATCTGTGTATGAGGGCCGAAGATGCGCTGCTCAGGGTCGGCCAGCGGCAGTTCATGTGCCGCACAACGCAAGTGTTCGGTGATGACAAAAGGATTGTTGCAGTCCACCACAGCTTGCTCAAGAGGCCGGTCGAAGATGTATTCCGGATGGCTCATGATGTACTGGTTGATGGCAGTATCCAGGCCGACAAGTAGCACGAGACTGTCGCGTTCCTGTCTCCCTGCGCGGCCTGACTGCTGGAAAAACGAGGCAAGCGTGCCGGGATATCCCACCAGTATGGCGGCATCCAGGCCGCCGACATCTATGCCAAGCTCTAGCGCAGGGGTAGTGCTCACGCCGATCAGCTCACCGCTGAAGAGCCTGCGCTCGATCTGCCGACGTTCTGAGGGAAGATATCCGCCGCGATATGGGGTGACCTGGGATACCAGCTCCGGTGCCTGGCGAGCCAGCTTCTCGCACACATACCGGTAGATCATCTCCGCGGTCATGCGCGCCTTCGAGAAGGTGATGGTGGGGACGCCATGCTGCACCAGAAACGCCATCAGCTCATGTGCTTCGACGTTGGCGCTGCGACGCGAATGCCGGGTGGTTGCGCGCACTCGTGGCGGGTTCCAGAAAACATAGAAGCGTCGGCCGCGTGGGCTACCGTCCTGGGAAACAAGTCTCATGCGCCTGCCAGTGATCTTCTCGCCAAGCTCGTCGGGGTTGGCTATGGTCGCCGAACAGGCGATGATCTGTGGGCTTGAGCCGTGATGAGCGCACACACGCATCAACCGCCGCATAAGATTGGCCATGTTCGCCCCGAAGATACCACTGTACACGTGCAGCTCATCCAGTACCACGAGGCGCAGGCGGGACAGCAAGCGTGACCAGCGAGGATGCTGCGGCATGAGTGCAGCATGGATCATATCGGGGTTCGATAGTAATACCGAGCCGCCGTCACGGAGCTTTCGGCGCAGGGTAGCCGGCGTGTCGCCATCGTAGACACCACTCAGCACACCGTCAAGGCCGGCTGCCGTGAGAGCGTGGGCCACACCTGCGGCCTGATCCTGAGACAGAGCCTTCGTGGGATACAGCAGCAACGCTGTGGCCTCAGAGTCCTGCAACAGTGCTTCCGCCATAGGTAGCACATAGCACAGCGACTTGCCCGAGGCTGTACCGGTGGCCACGACAACGTCTTCGCCACGGCGAAATGCGTCCAGAGCCTCTGCCTGGTGGCTATAGAGGCGCTCGATCCCACGCTCTCGCAACAGCTTTTGCAGTGGCGGCGTTAGCTGCGTGGCGGGCTCTGCATACCGCCCCTCACGGCTTGCCACCTGCCGAACATGAACCATCTGACCCGCATAGTCCGCCGATGCTGAAAGCTCATCCAGCAGTCTTCGCATGTCCTCAGGTCTGTCGGGAGCCACGTATTCCGCTTCACTCTTATCTCGGTTGCTCACCGCGCCACCAATCACCGGGCAGCAGACTGACCGCCATCGAAAACTATGGCAGCCGTACCATCAGTTCAGCCATGGTCAGCAGGTCCAGCAGGTTGTGCCGAACTATGGTAGCTAGCCTGGCAGCATTTCCCGTGCGTACGAATTCGTGATACGCCTCCGGTATCAGCCGACCGGGGATGTCGCCATCGCGCGTCCGGCCCAGCAGGCGCTGCTCCAGCGTCTCGAGCCGACAGTTAGGCAGGACGGTTCGCCAGGCTCGACGACTCTCGTGCAGCAGGTCCAGATGAGGCAACTCGGCGAGCATGGGTACTCGTGTGGCCGCGGCCCGCATACGCAAATACGGCAAGTCGAATGCTTTGCCGTTGAAGCTGACCAGCAGGTCACAGTCTGCAGCTCGGTCAGCGAACAAACCTATGGCAGCGGCCTCTTCGGTGTAGTCGCGAGCCAGATACTGCTGCACAAGCAGACTCTGCCCGTCCCATGTCATAGTGCCGACCAGAAATAGTGGCGAACTGCCCAGCCCTGTAGTCTCCAGGTCCATGAACAACATCTTCTGCCCCGGCTCTGAAGCTGCGAGACCAACGCGCTCCAAAGCCCGACACAATCCTGACTGGCTCAGGGTGAGGGTGCCGCGCAATTGGTCAGCCAGGCAACTGTAGCTGCTGTCCACCTGCTGAGGCGTAGTGCTAATCAGGTATGCTCGATGACCTCCGGGGGCGGTAACTTCTTCCCCCTTCACGGCTTCGTCAAACGGCACATGACGTCCCGCGTCTAAGCAAGTAAGCCGAGGCAGCTGACTGGCAGGCTGTGGTGCAGGCGTGACAGAGGTTTCGCGTCGGGGAGCAAATGATGAACTGTTGCGCCGGGATCGCAGCTTGCGAAGCGATCGGCGCAACTCGTTTAGCTCGCCTCTCTCCGAGATTTTCGCCCTAGATACGCGCTTATGAGGGCCGGTCAGTTCTGAATGCTCCTCAGAACGCACTTGTATGCGCCCGCTCTCGCCGCTGTAGTGGATACTCACCTGCGATTATACGGGCAGACGAACAGTTGTTCAAGAGGTGGAACAGACTGGCTACAGTTCGACTTCCAGACCGTCGTAAGCGACTTCGATACCGTGGGGGGCGAAGAAATCCACAAGTTGCTCATGCGAACTACCGCAGTTATGCGAGATATGTGTGGCAATCCGACGACAGTCCGGGCTCATGGCGCCGATCTCCTCCAGCTTCTGCATGGTCTCCACCACTGCAGCCCCACCCATGTGCCCTCGCCGCTCATCTCGAGTGCCAAAGGTGGTGTCTATCAGTGCTGCTGTGAGTTGTCTGGTAGCCAGATAGTCCCACACGTCGTCAACAAACCAGCCGCTATCATGGCCAATCAGCACCTCACTGTCACCGACTTGCAGCAGAAACACAAACGGCTGCTCGCTCGGAGCATGAGTTGCAGGCAAAGGCACTGCAGTAGCTACCCCAAGATCCAACTCCTCGAACGCCTCGATCTGTTTGAAGCTGAGCGCACAATCTTCCAGAGAAAAAGGCAACTCCTGGTCGAGACGTTCTCTGACATGTGAATTGCCGTACACCATCAGATGGCTATCGGCAGGTATTTGTGAGTATCCCCGCGAACGCCAACTTAGCTCCCGCGGCACCCAGTGGTCCCAGTGGCTATGGGTAATCAGCAAGTGTTCAAGTGAGCTGTAATCCATATCAAAGGCGATCATAGAGTTGTACGAATCCGGACCCCAATCCACGTGGATAGTATCTCCCACCTGGTAGCTGGCTCTGCGTCTGATCTCCTTGCCGCCCAGTTCGCGCGCCAGTTGACACACTTCACAGGCACAAAACACAGCAGGCCAGCCCTCTGCTGCCGCTGTCCCCAAAACCGTCAAAACCATGTCCACAGCATCCTTTGCTATCCGGTTGCATCTAGTTCAACCGTGTTTTCGATTGATGCTATATCATACACTATTCTTCGATTTATAGCCCGTTGCTACTCATACCCGTTGTTATTCGTATCGGAGCGCCTCGATCGGGTCCATATCAGCAGCTTTCTTGGCGGGCCACAGGCCGAAGAACACCCCGACAACCGCTGCAAAAGCAAAAGCATAGATTATCGAAGCCGGAGATATGATGGTAGTCCAGTCACCCTGCTTGCCTAGAAGCTTGGCCACTCCGACACCCAGGCCGATGCCGATGGCACCACCGATGACACTAAGTACAACCGATTCTATCAGAAACTGTGCTAACACATCGGATTTGCGTGCCCCCACTGCCTTGCGGATCCCGATCTCTCGCGTGCGCTCGGTCACCGATACCAGCATGATATTCATGATGCCCACCCCGCCGACCAGCAGTGACACCAGGGCGATGCCGGTTAGCAGCCGAGTCAGGGTTTCCCCGGCTTCTGACATGCTGGAAAGCATCTGCGATTGCTTCATGATTCTGAAGTCGTTGGGCTGGCCCGGGCGCAACTTGTGCCGACGACGTAGCAACACTTCGATGCCTTTTTCTACTTTGTCCACTGCGTCAGCGCTCGTGGCCGAAACCGTTATCGAATCGAGATGCGACCTGCCCATTACGCGTTGCGCCACGGTGCTAAGCGGTGCTACGATCTGGTTGTCCGGACTGCGCCCGAACCCTCCACCACCGACTTCTTCGGCCACCCCGATGACTTCAAACGGTATGCCGTTGACGCGAACCCATTCGCCGAGAGGGGAAGCACGCCCGAAAAGCTCGTCGACCACTTCGGGGCCCAGGACACAGACGCGCTGACGGCCTCGCAGTTCTGAGGCATCGAAAAAACGCCCCTGAGCTATCTTCCAGTTGCGCACCGTCTGATACTCCACGGTTGTTCCGACGATGCGGGTACGATAGTTCATGTTGCGGTATTTCGCCTGCACCATCCGCCCGACTTCAGGCGCCAGGTCGAGGATGTTTCGCACACTGCTTTTTATCTCTTCAGCATCACTTAACTCGAGGTTGATTACGGTTATGTCGGTGCTAACAGCGCCGGTGCGCGCGGGCCCGGGAGATATGGTGAGCAGGTTAGTCCCCATGCCCTGGATACGCTGAAGAGTCTCTTGTTTCATGCCCTGACCGATGGCTACGACGATGATGACTGCCGCCACACCGATGATCACGCCCAACATGGTGAGAAACGAACGCATTTTGTTGGCCAACAGCCCTGTGAGGGCCACTGCCAGTGATTCTTTGAAGTTCACTGCCGGGCCTCCTTCATCACCTCGCCACAGGCGTTGCTGGTGAATTCATCAGACTGGATTTCTCCGTCGAGGAACCTCACCAGGCGTTTGGCGTACGCAGCCACACTGTCCTCGTGTGTGACGATTATGATGCTCAGCCCCTGATCATTCAGGCTGCAGAGTAGCTCCATGACCTCGGTACCGGTTTTCGAGTCCAGGTTCCCGGTAGGCTCGTCGCCCAGCAGCAGAGATGGGCTGGTGACCAAAGCCCGAGCGATGGCCACACGCTGCTGCTGGCCGCCAGACAGCTCTTTTGGACGGTGATGCCAGCGGTTCTCCATCCCCAACTTGCTGAGCGCGTCCATGGCTAGCTCGCGGCGATTGGCCGATTGCGCGTACATAAGCGGCAATTCTACGTTGTGCAGAGCTGTGGCCTGTGCCAGCAAGTTGTAGTTTTGGAACACAAAGCCGATGTGTTTGTTACGCACTTCGGCTAGCTGGTCATCACTCAAACCCTCCACCGATCTGCTGGCGAGAGTGTAGCTGCCAGAAGTGGGCCGGTCCAGACAGCCCAGGATGTTCATGAAGGTAGTCTTGCCCGAACCCGATGGTCCCATGATGGCGACAAACTCACCGGGTTCCACGCTCAGGTTGATGTTGCGGAGCGCCTCGACGCGTACATTGCCGGTGTTGTATGTCTTGTACAGCTCCTGTACCTCTAACAGTTTTGGCTCTTGCACTGTAGCGTTCACCTGCGCATCTGCCTCATCATGCCCTGTCGGGCGCGTTGAGCGTTGTTTTGCCGGTCACCGCCCCCCATCCAACGTGGCAGCGGAGTACCCGGAGGCGGAGGGATGATCACCTCGTCGCCCTCATCGAGGCCTTCGATGATCTCAGTTTCCTCCCAGTTGCTCAATCCGATCTCGACTTCCCGCTCTTCGGTCTCCTCTTTCCCTGTGACCAGTTGGACAGTCTTGCGTTTCTTGCTCTGATCACGGGTGATGGCCGCATCAGCAAGTACCAGGATGTCCTTCTTTTCCGCCACGGTAATCGTCACATCTGCAGTCATGCCCGGGCGCAGCGTCTTGGGGGGCTCCTGCACATGCACTTTCACCTGGAAGCGAACCACGTTTTCCGTGGTAATGCCGAGCGGAAATATCTTGACTACCTCGCCACGGAGGCGTTCATCAGGCAGAGATGAGACGTTCACGCGACATGGCTGGCCCTCTTCGACCGGGGCTATGTCCACTTCATCCACTTCCGCCAGCACGTACATCTCGCTGATGTCAGCGATTGTGACCAGAGAAGTGCCCTCGCGGAGGGCGGCCGTCCCTGCCGGTATCACCGTGCCCTCTTCGACCAGTTTCTGCATGATGACACCACTGCGAGGTGCTACGACTCTCGTATACTGCAAGTCATACGATGCGTCCTGTAGAGCCAGCATGTTTCGTCTTACATCTGCCATGGCCGACTCGACCTGCTTGCGGCGCACCTCTGTCTCCAAATTGCCGGCTTCGGCACGCTTGAGTGACGCTTCCGCCTGCCTGACCGCAGCGTGTGATGCCTCCAGTTGCTGCTCACGCACCTTGATGTTCGCTGTCCGCGCCTGAGCCGATGCCAGTGCAGCTTCGGCTTCCTGCACCCCGGAACGGGCAGTAGTCACATCGTGTTCACGCAGCTTGATCTGCATCTGGTTGGTCTCCGCCTGCTGCAGAGAAGCTTTTGCCTGCCGCATTTGTGCCTCGGCCTGAGCGATATCTTCAGGGCGGCTGCCTGCTTCCAGTTCAGCCAGCCCCTGAGCGGCCGATTCGCGCTGGGCCAGTGACTGTTCATGCGTCCGCCTGGCATCGTCCACGGCCTGCTGAGCCACAAAGCCCTGCTTCAAAAGCGCTTCCTGGCGACGCAGGCTTGTCGCAGCGTTTTCCACCGCAGCATCCGCACTACGCAGACCGGCCCGAGCCTGTGCGATCTGTTCGGA
>LSQX01223535.1_pt1 | contig 21847 bp, 16 predicted proteins | sample 654561 | NCBI WGS metagenome assembly LSQX01 (sample SAMN04489861, study PRJNA283612) | anaerobic digester metagenome | isolation source: 4 biogas reactors fed with cattle manure at either 37C or 55C with and... | place: Denmark: Kongens Lyngby | collected 2014
AGATGTGTATAAGAGACAGGTTCCTATCGATGCGTACATACCCAAGAATTACATTCCGAGCGAGGAGTGGCGGCTTTCTATGTATAAGCGGATTGCCACTATTGCAAGCGTTGACGATATGATGGACGTAAAAGACGAGCTATTGGACAGGTTTGGCGATATACCCGAGGTTATTATAAACCTGTTGAATATAGCTTTTGTGAAATCCAAGGCGGAAAACTGCTATATCTCTAAGGTTCAAGTCGTTGACGAGATTTTCAAACTAACATTTGCCCCAGAATCCCCCTACGACACAGACAAACTGATGGAGCTATTAAACTCATATAAAGACTTGAAGCTATTGAACGAGGATGAGGAAACGAAATTGCGTTTCAGGAAAAAAGGAGCAAATTCAAAGCAGCTTTTAGAAGAAGCAGGAAAGCTATTGGATGAGCTTTTGAATTGTTTGGAAGTAAAGTAGTATTATTTGTATAATTTGTCCCCCCACTGCAAAAACTGGATATAAAAACAAGGGGGATAACTGATTGAAAAACAAGTTTACAGGAAACAAAATCAATGGCATTTATACCGAGATGGCGGTAGAAGCGAGGGAATTAAATCCCGATCTGCCCGGCATAGTCGAGCAAAATGAAAGCATCGAGGGTATTGAGGTTTCAAGGATTACGATTCAAAACGAAGCATCGGGGCAACAAATTGGCAAACTGCCCGGGCAGTACATTACAATCGATGCGCCAAATTTGATAACGCGCGACCCAGAGCTGTTCAAAAAGGTAAGTCAGCAGATAAGCATAGAAGTAATGGCACTTTTGCCCAACATCACAGCAGAATCTACAATATTGGTGGTTGGGCTTGGCAACAGGTTCGTTACTCCCGATTCATTAGGTCCAAGGGTTACTGAAAAGGTTTATGTAACAAGGCATATCACAAACTATATGCCCAAAGGTTCAATCGATATGACGCTAAAAGCCGTTTGCGCCTTAGCACCAGGAGTTTTGGGGGTTACAGGCGTAGAAACCTATGATATTATTGAAGGCTTGGTTTCTAATCTAAAGCCTAATGCGGTAATTATCATCGATTCTTTGGCTTCTCGTCGTGCGGCAAGGATAAATACAAGCATTCAAATAACCGATACAGGCATAAGTCCCGGTTCTGGCGTTGGTAATTCAAGGGCAGATTTAAGCCAAAAGGGTTTGGGCGTACCTGTAATCGCAATCGGTGTGCCTATGGTTGTTTTCGCTTCCACAATCGCAAAGGACACTATTCATTTAATTGCAGACAAAACTGGCTTGCATAGTGATGAAGAAAAGCTAATTGAATTAGCACAGCAGGTGATTTCGGAGAACATGGGCGAGTTTATTGTTACTCCCAAGGATATAGACAGCATAGTAAACGATATGGCACAAATCGTTGCTGATGGGATAAATCAAGCATTGCATGGAGATAACACTGCAACATTAGGGGAGATTCTTTCATAATGGTATGGGGCATAGTTGCAGCTGTATTGACTGTATTGGTTATATGTCTGCTTATGCCCATTAAATCAAGTAGTTTGGTTCAAATAAGAGGTGGTTTTACTAACATTGAAATCACCCCTTATATTTTGTTTATGAATTTTGGATTAAAGATTCGATTTAGAATTGTTTATAATCCCGGCGAGGGGCTGTATATCGCAAGAATTACAAAATCTAATCAACCTAGAATATTGTTTTTGGCTAAGCAGTTCACAAAAGAAAGCTTTCGAGAGCCGCTTTTCCATAAACTGCAAGAGATGACAGAGCTTTTTTCAGTTGATAGGTTCGATGCATTTGTGAAACTTGGCACAGACAACGCAATCACCACCGTATATTTATGCGCCATGGCTCATGCAATATTTGATATAATGTTTTCACTTCAAAAGAAGCATAGAAAAAACAAACGCACAAATTTCAACCTATTAGTAACACCATCTTTTGAGTATCCAATAATAAACCTAAATTTGGAAGGAATATTTAGAACATATCCGACAAAAATTATTCGTAGGATAGTGAGAAAAACTCTCAAAAAATTAAGTCCTGCACAAGAAAGGAAGGAAAAAGAATGCATCCAATTGAAAACATAATGAAGAACAGCATGGAACAGATAAAAGAAATGGTTGATGTAAACACAATCATAGGCACACCCATAGTATTGGGGGACGAAAACATGATATTGCCCGTTTCAAAGGTATGTCTAGGCTTTTTCTCTGGTGGTGGCGAGTACAACGGCAATATTAAATCGCCTGTACGCCAAAGCGGAAACGAGGCTTGCGGAGAAGGTCAAGAAAGATTTCCCTTTGCGGGTGCTTCTGCCGCAGGTATGACGCTTTGCCCTGTTGCATTTTTGTCTGTAAAGGATAGCTTTGTAAAGGTGTTGCCTGTTCAAAACGGAAGCGCATGGGATAGGGTTATAGACATGATTTTCCCGCTTATTTCACAGCTTGCTTCAAAGACAAAGGAGCCTAATAGCCAAGAAACCGTAGAAGAGCATTATGAAGAGCATAGAGAAGAACACAACCACAAGCCGAGATATAGGCGAGTTTATAGGCGTGGAGGCAGGTATGAGGACTAATACTATTTTGCGAAAATTCTCCTTGGTAATCGCAGTAGTATTTTTACTGATGGCTTTTTTTGTGTTTTCAAATAAATCTCATGCTGTTGCTAATACACCCGATGTTTCGGCACAAGCAATAGTGCTTCTTGAATGCTCAACGAATACGGTTTTGTATTCTAAATCGGCTCATGTAAAGCTGCCTATGGCGAGCACAACAAAGGTTATGACGGCTTTAGTAGCAATAAGGCATGGAAACCTTGATACGATGGTTGAAATTCCAGATGAGGCTATCGGCGTTGAGGGTTCAAGTATTTTTTTGCAGAAGGGCGAAAAGTTAACATTGCGAGATTTGCTATATGGCTTGATGCTTAGAAGCGGAAACGATGCGGCGATTGCAATAGCGTACCATTTTGGTGGCTCGATTGATGGTTTTGCAATGCTGATGAATGAAACCGCAAAATCCGTTGGAGCAATGAACACTAATTTTGTTAATCCGCATGGTTTGCCAGCCGAAAACCACTATACAACCGCTTATGACTTAGCGCTTATCTGTTCTGAAGCGATAAGAAACGAAACCTTCAAAACAATAGTGAGCGCGCAATATCATAGAACTACAACGGGCTATGCACCTCGCACAATGATGAATAAAAATAAGCTCTTGTGGGACTACGAGGGCGGCATAGGCATTAAAACAGGCTTTACAAAGGCGGCAGGCAAGTGCTTAACATTTGCAGCAGAGCGAAACGGAATGACGGTTGTAGGCGTTGTGCTTAACTGTCCGAATATGTTTCCCGATGCACAAGAACTGTTAAATTACAGCTTTTACAACTACGAAATGTATGTGATTGTACGAAAAGGTACGGTTGTTTTGCGAGTAGATGTTGATAGAAGCAATGGACAATTACTTCCTCTTGTAGCTCAAAGCGATATTACTGTGCCTGTATTGAAGTCTGAAGGGGGCAAGTTCATTCCAAGAATTTATGTGAATAACGGGATTGTAGCTCCCGTGTATCAAGGCGAGAATTTAGGCAGGCTTGAGGTTTACTGCAATGATAGATTTGTGGCTTCTTGCAATTTATCTTCTTCGCAAGATGTGTTTGTTCCGAGCATTGGTTATTATCTTAATAGGATATTGAATTTTTGGTGCTAACGCCTACGGCGCAATGCAAAATATTGAATACAAAACGCAAAATCAAGAGCGATTTCGCAGTATGTGAATGCTGAATGTTAACAACAAAATGTATGGGCGGGCATTGCCCGTCCGCCGGTTTCGGGAGGATATTGAATTCTCCCCTACGATTTCGCCGTAGACTCATGCTACGCATAATGCAAAAAAAATCAGAATGCAGAATACAAAATCAAGCACGATTTATGTTGACATGTTGTAGGGGCGAACCTGTGTGTTCGCCCGCTATTGTCTCTACTATGAAGACAAGGGGAGTGTTTCACCTAGCACATCCCAAATCTAAATAATCGCTATAACAATAAAAGCGATATGCGAAAAGAAATACTCGTTTCTAACAAATACTTTCTCAAAAGCTTACCCTTTTCCCCTAACAAAAACAAGCAACTTTCGTTGCCTGCTTTTTGAAACCCCTATTATACATTAGCTATTAGCCTAGCACCCTGTAACCACATATAAATTCTGACCTGCACCAGTTGCTTAAAAATCCTCTTCTTACAACCTTGCCTTGACCGCTGGATGCGTCAATCATCTCTGTATCGCTGATAATGATACCCACATGACCGTAGAACACGATTACATCTCCTGCCTTTAGGTCGTCTATATCGTTGATTCTCGGGTAATGCGATACACTGCGCCAACCATAAGAGGTTAAGTAGGATTGTTTAATGCCAACTTGATTCAATACCCAGTAAACGAACCCTGAGCAATCGAATGTGTTAGGACCCTTACCGCCACGCACATACCTTGAGCCTACCTTGCTCTTTGCAATCGCTACGAGCGCTGCTACTGAAGGTTCATCCGCCGCAGGGGGAGGATTGTCGTTTCCGCCAGTGTTTCCGCCGCCAGTGTTGCCGCTATCGTTTGAGGAGCCGCCTGTGTACATCTCATAGCTGCTTGGCGCTGATTTTGCACCATCGGAGGTTAACACGCTCATGGTTTGCTTGCCTATTCTACCGTCTGCAGACAATCCATTATGCTTTTGGAATGCCCTTACAGCATGGTTGGTAGCTGCACCAAAGTAGCCTGTAACCATATCATCATTTAGATATTTTAAATTTTTTAGTAAGTGCTGAACGCACTTTACGTCCTCGCCCCTCATACCCATTGCAAGGGAGTTTGGAACAGCGTCTTCGCTCATTAACAATGTCATTGTCTTTGGACCTAAGTAGCCGTCTGCGATTAAGCCATTACGCTCTTGGAAACGCTTAACAGCTGCGACGGTTTCCTTGCCATTTACGCCATCAGGCTCGGATGTTAGGTAGCCTAACGCTTTTAGTCTTTCTTGATAAGGTACTAAGCCATCGCCAGAGTCGCCCTGCATCCATACGTTTGGAACAGCTTCAGAGCTATATAAAATTTCTCTTGTGCGCTCACCAATCATGCCGTCAACGGTAAGACCGTTATTTGTTTGGAAAAGCAATACTGCGTCATGCGTATCTGTTCCAAAATAGCCTGTAGGGGATGCTTTCATGTAGCCCATTTCGTATAAGCGGCTTTGTAGCTCTCGAACATCGTCGCCTTTGTCGCCTAATGCAACCATGTAAATTCTTGCTTCAGAACTCATAAGCAGGCGATATGTTTCTTCGTTGATTTTGCCTGTAACCTCTAAATTGTTTCTGCGTTGGAACATCTCGGTTGCATCCCTTGTTATAGGACCGAAATATTCTGTAGGCTCGTCATAATCCATGTAATTAAGCGCCATGTAGCGTGTTTGAATAATCGCTATTGACGGATGCGTGTCTTTGTATTCTAAGTATTCAGAAAACGGTAATGGCTCGAGTGTGGGTTCGGCTGTAACAATTGGAAGAATCGAAACCTTAACAGGCTCATCGGTAACTATTGCACCACCCGAGTGCGTATCTTCAGAATCCTCGTAATAATCCTCACCACCAGCAGGAGGTTGAGTTGCTAAATTGCTATTATCGGTAATCGGAACCTGGGTTTGAACATTCTCTGTGGGAGCGGGTGTATTGTTTTTCCCCTCAACCTTTACATCCTGTATTCCGCTTGCATGGTTTGGATTCGAAAAAATTAACAATGATGCAACAACGAACAAAACTATCATTGCAAACGAAAGAATATAAAGCCTTGCCTTTACGGACAAGAATATCTTAGGTTTTTTATTTGTTTGAGGCGAAAAAGAGCGAACCCTTGCCCCTGTATTCAAATTCTCATTAGTTCTATCCTGCATATAGGATTTCACCTTCCTTTATTAGATTACATTCAGTATAACACGCTTTTGCCCGAACACAATTAAACATTTTATGAATAAACTAATTCTTGTTCTATGTTTTTCTAAATTTATTATCGATTTACGATAACAATTCTAATATTTGACTCCTTGCCCAAAAAGTTCTTTTGGTTTATAATTAGTGTATATTTTGAGATGCAAGAAAAAATCGCATACTCAACCGGGGAGATAATCAATGGCTAAAGAAACAGATAAAAAGCGCAAAGCACAATCAAAAGCACCTGCTAAAAAAGGCAAGGTAAACGATAAGGATAAGATTAAAAGTAAGGACAAGCAGCCTAAAACCAGTCAGGGCTATGAAATCATAGGTATAATTCTGATTGCACTTGGGCTTTTGCTTGGCGTTAGTCTATATCTCATTGAAGCAAGTCCTTTTGGAAAGGGCTTATCAACTCTGATTTTCGGTCTTGTGGGAATATTGGGCTTTGCCCTACCCCTGTTATTCATAGCATACGGAATTTATGTAATCGCGAAATCAACTGCAAGGCTTAATAAAACATCGGTTTTGATATGCGTAATGCTATTTCTTGCGCTTGTTTTCATAAATATTAACTGGATAGAGGCACAAGGAGTCAGCTTTTTTGATTACTTAGTGAGTGCGTTCACAAAAAGCTATGCCAATCAACTATTGGGCGGAAGTGTTAGCGCTGTTTTAGCCTACCCCATGAGCGTATTTTTCGGCAAAGCGATTTCAAACATAATTCTTATAACCTTTTATGTGATTTCCATTTTGATAATAACAAATTTCTCGCTGAAAAAAGCATTTTTAAAGCTAAAGGAGGCTTCTAAGAGAAAGCCTAAGGAGGAGTTTGAGGAAGAAGAGGAAGAAGATTCTGCCGATATAGAAATAGACTACGGGAATTACGAGGAAGAAGAATACGATTACAGCTTTTTCGATAAAATACCCGCGCCAAACTTTACTTCTTATTCAGAGGACGAGCCTGTGGAGAATCCGCCGCAAGAAATAGAAGCTAAAAAATCAACTAAAAGAAAAACACAGGTTGTGAACATAGATGCATATTCCGAGTTAGAGGAATACGACAAAATGGAGGTTGCAGAAGCTGACAGAGATATTTTTCAGCCGAACCGAAAGAATGTTGAAGCAAAGCTACAAGGCGAATTTGAAGTAAGCGATAATCTGTTGGAGTATCAAAGACCGCCTATAACGCAACTAAAATTCCCCACAGTATCACAAAGGAACGACAATGAGCAACCCGAGCTTAAAGCGAAAAAGCTGTTGTCAACATTGGCAAGCTTTAGGATTCATAACGCACAGATTACGAATATCACCGTTGGACCTACTATTACAAGGTTCGAGCTTGTACCGCCCTCGGGAGTGAGCGTAAAGAGCATTCTCAAATATTCAGACGACTTGGCACTTGCTTTAGCGGCTGAAAAGCTGAGGATAGAAGCACCTATCCCTGGAAAATCGGCTATTGGCATTGAAGTTCCGAACAAAACTATTTCTACGGTTTATTTGCGAGAGATAATCGAATCCCTTGAATTCAAAAACTCAACCTCGCCATTAACATTTGCACTCGGCAAGGACATTGCAGGAAAAACCATAATAGCAGATTTGGCAAAAATGCCGCACTTGCTAATTGCAGGTAGAACTGGCTCGGGCAAAAGCGTATGCTTGAACGCAATAATCTTGAGCCTCATTTACAAATCATCACCAGATGATTTAAGGCTTATTCTCATAGACCCAAAGGTTGTAGAGCTTAGAGCCTATGCAAATCTTCCGCATCTATTGGTAAAGGTTGTAACCGACAGAAAGAAAGCGGCTTCTGCATTGCGTTGGGCAGTAACCGAGATGGAGACTAGAAATAAAAAGCTTGCATCTATGGGCGCAAGGGATATTAAACGCTACAACCAGCTTCAAGTAAATCCAGAGGATAGAATGCCCCGAATTGTAGTAATTATAGACGAGTTGGCAGAGCTTATGATGAGTACGGGCAAAGAGGTTGAGGAATCAATCGTGCGTTTGGCTCAATTAGGTAGAGCCTGCGGTATGCACTTGATTGTTGCAACTCAAAGACCTTCCGCTGACATTATTACAGGCGAAATCAAGGCAAATATCCCTGCAAGGGTTGCATTTGCTGTTACGGATTATGTGAACTCTAAGGTTATTTTAGACTCAACAGGCGCAGAGCAACTACTTGGCAATGGCGATATGCTTTTCCATACGAACCAAACTCCTAAGCCTGTTAGAATTCAAGGCGCATTCGTTTCAGACGAAGAGGTGGAGAACGTTATGGGCTTCTTTGAAAAAACGCATATATCACCGAACTTCGATACGCTTGTGGATTCGCAAATTACGGCAGGGGTAGGCGCAGGCTCTACGCAGGTTTCTGGCGAGTTTGGAGACGAATTCCTGTTGGATGCCGCAAGGCTTGTAATTGAAACTAAAAGGGCATCCGCCTCATACATTCAACAGAGATTGCGATTAGGCTATAACAGAGCGGCACGAATCATCGAAGAATTGGAGGAGTTGGGCATAGTTTCAGCACCTGACGGTGCAAAGCCGAGAAATGTTTTGTGGAGCATAGAAAAGTTCGAAGCTACCTATGGCGACTCTTCTGGGGTTGAGGAAGAGATATGAAAACCGTTGGCGTAGTTTCGCTTGGCTGCTCAAAAAACCGCGTTGATACCGAGGTTTTATTGGGCTATCTACGGGATTTTGGTCTTTTAATAACTAAAAATGCAAGCGAAGCAGACGCAATAATAATAAACACCTGTGGCTTTATTGAGCCTGCAAAAGAGGAGTCTATAAACACGATTCTCGAAATGGCAAGGTATAAATCAGATAGGTGCAAGGTGTTGGCGGTGTGCGGTTGCTTGTCGGAAAGATACTTTGACGAGCTGAAGGCAGAGTTGCCCGAGGTAGATGTTTTTTGGGGAGTGAAAAATCAAGCCGAGCTTGCACAGAAAATCGCAAGGCTGCTAAATGTTTCTATTGGCGAATACAAAAATTCGTTTCGTATGCTTACTACTCCACCATACAGCGCATATCTGCGTGTTTCTGACGGTTGTTCAAACAGATGCGCATATTGTGCTATTCCTCTGATTAGGGGCGACATGAGAAGCGTTCCTATTGATGATTTGGTTAAGGAAGCCTATCGTTTGGCAGAAAACGGAGTACGAGAACTGAACATAATTGCGCAGGATACTTCTGCATACGGCATGGATTTGTACGGCAAGCCGATGCTTTGCGAGCTGTTGAATAGGCTTACAAAAATTGATGAAATTCATTGGATTAGATTGCTGTACCTATATCCCGATACGGTTACCGACGAGCTAATTGAAACGATTGTTAAAAACGACAAGATTGTGAATTACATCGACATTCCAATTCAGCACATAAATGATGACTTGCTTATGAAAATGAACCGCAGGGGGAATTCTGATTGCATAAAGCGAATTATTTGCAGCTTGCGAAATTCATCAAAAGAATTTATAATACGAAGTAGCGTTATAGTTGGTTTTCCTTCTGAAAGTGAGGAGCATATTGCTGAACTTTTAGAATTTTTAGAGCAATACCCGATAAACAGGCTGGGTGTGTTCGAATATTCACAGGAGGAGGATACCCCTGCAAGCGGGTTTGAAAATCAAATAAACGAGGCAACAAAGCAAAAGCGATACGATTTAGTAATGCGTTTGCAGGCGAAAATTTCTAAACGCTTAAACGAGCAACGCATAGGCAGTATTGTTGAGGTGCTTGTGGAAAGCGTGGCAGGAAAAACAGTTGTTGGTAGGTCTTATGCCGAAGCGCCAGAGGTTGACGGGAAAATAATCGTGTCGATAGGCGAAAAGGCTGTTGCGCCCGGGGATTTTGTGAATGCAAGGCTTGTTGCGGCAAAAGAATATGATATGCTTGGAGAGATATATGAACCTTCCTAATAAACTTACGCTTTCACGAATTGCGCTTATACCGATTCTGGTTGCAAGTTTCTATTTAGAAACCGAATATAAGGGCTTGATTACCGCAGTTGTTTTCATTTTAGCTTATCTAACAGACATGCTTGACGGCTATATCGCAAGGAAAAGAAACTTAATAACCGACTTTGGAAAGTTCATGGACCCCATAGCAGACAAGCTTCTAACCGCCTGTGCGCTTGTGTTTATGCTTGCAAAGGGTATGTTTGTTCCCGTTTTTGGCGAGGTTTTTGTTTTTGTAACGATTGCAAGAGAGTTTATAATAAGCGGATTAAGGCTTGTTGCCGCTGCCAACGGCGATGTAATTGCGGCTGGCAACTTAGGCAAGCTAAAAACAATTCTTCAGTTTATAACGCTAACGGCCATATTGGTAGATGGCTATTTTCTTCCCCAAAAGGTTAAAAGCATAGTCGATTGCTCACTAATTACCGTTACCACAATTATCACGCTTTGGGCTATGATAGATTATTTTTGGAAAAGCAAGCACATCTGTTTAAATAGCAAATAGCATAAAACTTCTGTGTCTTTTACTCACATTACTATTGCTACAAACTATTGACTACACCCATCACTCTTTTTTCGAATAATAGAAGACTTACTGTTTATCTCAGCACACATCTGTTTAAATATCAAATGAAAGCATTATGTTTCGGTAATTAAATAATTTGCTAAAACTTTTCAATAGAACTGTTAAACATATAATCTTAGCTAAATCTAAATATTTTTCGCTTAATGTTTTAATTTTGCTCTTAAAAATATGTTTGAAATGTAAATTCCAAGGCTCATTATGACTTTTTTTGATAGTATTGTTAAGTAGTTGAGTGAAATGTTGCTCAATTATTGTAAACGAACTTTGCATATTTACTAAAATCACCTATCGGGTTGCTTGACAAATGCATTGTAATGGTTTAATTTATAAGTATAACCGAGCAAAAAATGTAATGCTGCGGTAACATCTATGTTTATCACATATAATGGGCTTTTTTTGGTTAAGCACATCAATGTGAAACATAGACACATCAAATAAAGGAGAATAGACATGACAAGAGCAATTTCAAAAAAGAAGGCTTTTACAATCGTTGAGTTGATTATCGTTATTGCGGTAATTGGCATATTGGCAGCAATACTTATTCCTGCATTTTCGAACATGATTGCAAAAGCAAACGCAAAGTCGGCATTGTCTGACGCGCGTAACACTCTTACCTCATTCTTATCGGATAACTTAGAGGTAATAGACGGACAAATTGCCGCAAGCATTGTTATTTTTGTTGAAAAGGCAAAGATGCACTATGTTTATGGTTATCAAACACACGGCGAGGATATGGGCAAGCTGATGCAATCAGCAGGAAACCCATTTAAGTATGAGGATCTATCCGAGCTTATCACTCAATACAACTGCACCGATTTGGCATTGGCTCAAACGGGCGATACAGCACAGACAGAAAATTTTGCATTTTATCTGTATCCAACGGGCAGCCCTTCGGGTAACAAAAGCATGGATACAATCAATGCAAACTTTATAAACCTAACTGATAGAGTTGAGGGTTTACCCGCTACAACTCAAGTATTCGACGGTTTCTTAATCGGAATGTTTATAGACGCAACAGCAAATCCTCCAGGAAACGGCACTAACCCAGGCGGTATACCCGGCGGTGGTGGCGGTAATCCAGGCGGTGGCGACCCCACTGAAGACCCAGGCACAACTGACTTTAGCGTAACTTATGACGCAGGAACTGCAACAGGGAATACGTTAACTTTCCCCGAAAACACTACAACTACCGGCACACTTGAACTACCCCCACCGCCCACAGCTACTGGATTCAATTTTGACGGTTGGTTCCTTGATGGTGCGCTTGTTAACGGAACAATTACCGTAACCTCTGATGTAACAATCGTTGCACATTGGGTACAGCTATTCAACTATGAATTGAGCTTTGTTGAGGACGCAAGCTATACACTAAACCTAAAAGCAGGCTTTACAAACCCCACAATGTATGTATCCGGAAATGATGTAAGCGGAATCATTGCTGACTCTACTGCTACAAAATCAGGCGAAGAATTTACGGGTTGGAAAGAGCAGAACAGCAATACTATTTATAACATAGGTAGTGTTCCAAGTCCCTTGTCAATCAATGCAGATTTCAGCCTTACACCTGTTTGGAAGCAAAAGTACACGCTTACATTCGATGCAGGCGCAGGCGGTTCAGGCGCTCCTGCTCCTATGGAATTCTATGCTGGCGATACGATTACATTGCCCGCAGATAAACCCACAAAAACTGGTTTTGCATTTGCTGGTTGGGAATACAATAGCACAACATACTTTGCTAACGGTTCAATAGTAAATGCCCCCGATAACAACATTACGCTAACAGCGCAATGGGTAAGCGAATGGACGGTTGATTTCATAATCGATCCTGGCACAGGCACACCCCCTGCTTCTCAAACCGTTGAGGATGGCGATTCTATTACATTGCCACAACCCACAGGATTTAGCAGAGATGGCTATACATTCGAGGGTTGGACTTTAAGCGCAGAAACATATGACGCTGGGTATGTATATACTGTCAACAGCAATGTAACATTTACGGCTTCTTGGGAGCTTATTCCTGTTACAACCTACACCGTAACATATGACGCAAACGGCGGTAGCGGCACAATGACAGACGCTAATAGCCCCTATGAAGCAGGTAGTACTGTTACAGTATCGGCAAACGCTTTCACTCCCCCCACAGGCAACGAGTTTGACGGTTGGAATACGGCCGCCAACGGCTCTGGCACAGGGTATACTGCAGGCGGCAGCTTTACAATAAACTCTGATGTAACGCTGTATGCACAATGGAAAGCTATAGTATTGGAAGTAGTGTTCTCTGCTGGTTCTACACCAGACGCAACAGGAATTCCTGCGCCAATTACCATTGATGGCTCAAATATTACAGTACCTTATGTAATACCCAAATATATTCCTGCTGGTGCAACGAGCTCAAATACATTGTCGGCTTCGTTTAACCACTGGGTACGTTCAGATAATGGTCAAGTATGCTATCCCGGACAGACAATTGCTGTAAGCGCACCGCTAACCTTAACTGCTGATTGGACCACAGGTTGCCGCACAATAAGAACGCAAACTGAACTTGCTACTATTGCAAGCAATTTAAGCGCAAACTTTGTACTTGCAAACGACATTACTATGTCGGACAACTGGACGCCTGTAGGCTCTTCTTCGAACATGTTCACAGGCAAACTTAATGGTAATGGATACAAGTTATCAAATTTAACCATTGACTACTATGGATCGAGTAAACAATTCGTCGGCTTGATTGCCTATAGTAATGGCACTATTGCAAACCTTAAAATCTCTACGAGTCCCTCGGGCGAAGGATCTTATGGTATTTATGGTCATCAATATGTAGGCGCATTTGTAGGCCGTATGAATTCCTCTGGTGTCATTAGAAACTGTCATTTGATTGAAGGAATCGTAGGTGCGATGGATAACGCCAATAGCGGATATGTTGGAGGCATAGTTGGTGTAAGCTATGGCGGTCTTATTGCCCAATGCAGCATGCAAGACAGTTACATAGAAGCTTTCTATAGAGGTGGCGGTATTGCCGGTGGTGTAGCCGGTGGAACGGTAACCGAATGCTATATGCATGGTTCTGTAAACAATAGCGATGGCGCTGACCTTACATATGGCACCTTTGCAAACTGGTTGATAAATAATGAAGTCGACAATATTGGCGGTATCGCCGGTCACGCACAAGACAACGCTACATTTACAAACTGCGCAGTTGACATTAGCGGTCATGAGCTGATTTCCTACAACAAAGTAGCCGGAATAGTAGGTAATAAAGGATCCACAGCTGTTACTATAACCAACTGCTACTTTACCAGCGTAGGCGGCAGAATGGAGTCATATAGCTTCAACACTGCGACTTATGGACACAGCGGCATCACAGTAACTAATTGTGCTTCAAATAACCTGTCGTCATTGCCCGCAAGTTGGGATGCAATAATTTGGATGCTTGATGGTGGCAAAGCAAAGCTTAGAATAATTCCGGTTTTCTAATAAGCATTACTATTTATTGATAATGCTTTTCACAACAAACTAATTATGCATGTGCGGGGAGAAATCCCCGCACCGCAACTAAAAGCAAACGAATTTCAATGATAGAGGAGAATAAATGAAAAATAGTATAAAGATAATTACATTATTGCTTGCGCTTTCTATGCTATTTGTGCTTGCGGTGGCTTGTAACGATACTACCACAAAAGGAGATAAAGACAAATATTCGATTAGGGGTTTAGATAACACAGACAATTCTGGAAAAGATAAAAACAAAGTTCAACTCCCCGAAAACGAGTTCACTGCACTTTTACCCCTACTTCGCATGATGGTGCAAGAGTTTGTAGACAACGAATACGGCACAACCGTAATTTACGAAGCAATAGAAAGCGATGCTTTTAATGCGCTGTATGCTGATGCGCAGGAATCTGGCTTTAACATTAAAGCTAGTACAGACGGTTTAACTTTTAACGCACAAAACAGCGATGGCTACTTCATAAAAATAGAAGTAACAGACAATGCAACAAGTGTTTCAGTATTTAATGATATAAAACACTTTAACTAACAGAACAAACTAATTTCAATGCACGTGGGGAGAAATCCCCACGAAACTCACAAAACTCACAAAAACTAACACTAATTCACAGCAAAAAATAGCTTTTTCACAAGAACGAAAATAACGGCCCATGCGGATAGGCAGTCCGTTTATTGACACGAAAACAATTCTACTTAAGAAAATCGCGTGGAGGCAAATTCGTTTCGCCCACATAAACAAACTAATTATACCTAGAGGAAAAGCATGAAAAAAACAATTTTAAACATAACGTTTCTGATTGCGTTGGGTGTATGCCTATTATTTGTAACCGCTTGTAGCAAAACAACTATCACAGAACAGGGGAACAGTAATAAAGGCGGTTCATCCGCAATAATAGCGGAAACAAGCAGGCCGCATCCGCTGGAAACGATAAGTGCTAATTCGCCTGCACCAAGCATATCGGAAAATGCGCCTAAGCCAACAAGCGTTCCAATACCCGAAAACGAGTTTTCAGAGCTGCTTCCAAGGCTTAGCATCAGGGTTGTTGATTATAAAAGCACAAGGTACGGCATAACTGCAAAATATACGGTAATTGCGGAATCTGATTTTTATTTGCTTGCTAAATCGGTTCAAAAGTGCGGCTTCAACATAACTCCTAACACAGACGGTTTAGTTTTCACCGCAAAAAACAGCGATGGATATTTCATAAAAATTGAGCTAACCGACAAGGCAACGCTTATTTCTGTTTATAGCGACGACAAGCATTTTCGATAAGGGCGATAGGCACGATAGGCACGATAGGCACGTTTACTTTTTGAAAAAAGTAACAAAAACAAACTTGGTTATTATGAAAATACGCAAGCAAAACATATCTTTTGAATTAAAAACAGCATTTAGTAGATGCAGGGGCATTTTGATTTTCTCTTTTGAACAAAGCAATATAAGAGACGGATTTTGGGAATATGTTTTACGGCTTCGCCCGAAAGGACGATAGGCACGTTTACTTTTTGAAAAAAGTAACAAAAACAAACTTGGTTATTATGAAAATACGCAAGCAAAACATTTTTGAATCAGCAAGAGCTTTACCATTTAGTAGAGGGCGATTACCTCTTTTGAACAAAGCAATATAAGAAACGGATTTTGGGAATATGTTTTACGGCTTCGCCCTAAAAGGACGATAGGCACGTTTGCTTTTTGAAAAAAGTAACAAAAACAAACTTAATCATTGTAAGTTACACAAAAAAACATAGTTTTTGAGTTAGCACCATTTGTTCGCTATGTTTTGCTTTTAGTATTAAAATAAGTAGGCGAACACAAAAATTTTGCTTAGCGTGTTGCTTAATGTCATAAATTGTTGTATTCTATTAGTGTATGAATATTCGAGAAGAAATAGTTTCAAGTCATATTGAGGTTGAGAGAAAACTCGACTTGTTTCTTAGAGCTTATGCGCTACAAATCATTGTGGGGCTTTTGCTTTTAATAATTTTTTGCGGACTATTCATAAGAATAAGCGCTGCGGCACAGGTCTCCGCACTAAATCATACTCCACAGCCCTTTGAAACTCCGGTTGTGTCAACTCCACCAATTACGGGTAATGCAACCCCCGATTCGACTTCTAACCCCCTCGTTACGCCTAAAACTCCTCATGTAATCGTGCTCGATGCAGGGCATGGCGGTTTCGACCCCGGCACAACGGGTACAAGCTCGGGTATTCATGAGCAGGTAGTAAACCTAACAATCGCTTTAAAGCTACAAACACTTTTAGAGGAAGCCGGCTATACGGTTGTTATGACGAGAACAGACGAAAACGCACTTGCGAACAGCAAGGAGGGCGATATGGTGGCGAGAGAGGATATTATAAACTCCTCAAGTGCAGATATTTTTGTGAGCATACACCAAAACGCTTTTGAAAATTCCGCCGTTAAAGGACCAGAGGTGTATTATAATACGAACTCTACGGCAGGAAAATACTTGGCAGAGTACATTCAAAAATCCTTAGATAGCAATCTTGAAATAGAGAACCCGCGTGAATATAAGGCGGCAGAGCATAGGCTTACGAAGTTCTTGCCCTACTCCGTTTTAATTGAATGTGGCTTTTTAACAAACCCCGAGGAAGAGGCACTATTGATAACAGACGAGTATCAACAAAGGGTTGCACAAGCAATCTTTGAGGGAGTAGTTCTGTTTTTTGATGAGTTTTATGGTTGATTGTAGAACGCTAAACCAATAGAGAAAGAATTGTTAGTTTTAGTCGATTAAATTCCTTGTTTTTTCAAATACATCACCGCTACCCAGCGTTATTACTATATCGTTGGGGAGCAATACTTTTGTTAGATAGTCGTTTATGTCGCTAAACTCTGCTAAGTAATGGGCTGTAACTCCACTGTTATTTATGGCTTCTATCATATCTTTTGCGTGAACAGTGCCATCGTCTTTTTCTCGACCAGGGAATATATCGGGGACAAGCACAATATCGGCATCATTAAAGCAATTAACATCTTTAGTGAAAAGCGTTTTTGCCCTTGAATAGCTATTGCATTGAAAAACAACATACATCTTGTTATGGGGATATTTTTTTGCGCCACCTAAAACGGCTTTAATTTCTCCGGGGTGGTGTGCGTAATCATGAAAAACCTTTGCGCCTTGCTTTGTGCCGTAGTACTCAAATCTTCTGCGTGCGAGGGCAAAATCGTGTAGGGCGAGGGCAATATTCTCAAATTTTGCACCCAGCTGCAAAGCGCAAACGCTTGCTGCAATCGAGTTCATCATATTGTATTCGCCAATAATGTTCAAGGTGATTCTACCAAGGTCAACTCCGTTGTTAATAAGGTTAAATTCCGTATAACCCATTTCGTTATAAACTATTTTTGCAGGGTAGAAGTCTGCATTATTAAGCCCAAAGCTGATTTTATTGCCCTTGTGTGCATCGAATATCTTTTTTACTCGAAAATCATCTGTGTTTGCAATTAAAAGTCCGTTTTCGGGCAGCAGATTCACAAATTTTTCGAATGCAGAAACTATATGCTCTATGTCTTTGAAATAGTTAAGGTGGTCGTCATCTATGTTGTTCAGAACGATTATATCGGGGCACAGGGAGAGAAAACTTTCAACAAACTCGCAGGCTTCGGTTATGAATGTGTCGTGGCTCCCGATTTTTACGCCGCCGCCTAAGAAATCTACAAAGCCGCCAATATGTATTGTGGAATTTAATTTTGAATATTCGTTGATTAACGCTAACATGGAGGTAATTGTTGTTTTGCCATGACAGCCAGAAATTCCGATAACATTTTTGTAGGTTTGACTGATTGCGCCTAATGCGTCTTTGCGCTCTAATTGGAGAATATTTTGTTCTCTTGCGTAAACTCTTTCGCAATTATCTTCGGGTATTGCGGCAGAATAAACAAGCAAGTCAGATTTGCCAACATTACTTGCATCATGCCCTATAAAAACCTGTATGCCCTGCTTTTCTAATGAGTCAACAAAGGGGGTACGCTTAGCATCCGAGCCTTGAACATGGTAGCCCTTGTGCAAAAAAAGCTGGGCTAAGCCGCTCATAGAGCAGCCACCTATACCCACCAAATGCACCTTCGAAAACTGCGAAAGATTAGTCAAGTTCATTATCTCCGTCTTGCCTTTCACGGCTCCTTTTTGCTTGCCTGCGCTTTTGGAATAGCTTAATCTTTTCTTGCTTTTCTAAGGTTGCCAATACGATTAAGGCGATTCCTGCAAGTCCTGTAAGAACTGCCAATACACGCAAAATTCCTACCAAAACATTGCTGACAGCCGAGCCAACATCAAGCGGCGGAATTTCGGACGTGTGTGCTGGTGTTGTGTTTACCCCAGCAAACTCGCTTGCCATAATCTGTGTACTGAACTCCCAAGGCTTGCCTGTGGGGTCGTTTGCGGCTAAGAAGAATGTGAGTACCGAGGCTTCACCTGCATACACTGTGAATGCTGCACTGTCGGATTCGCCTTGAGCCAAGTCCTTTAACGAGCCTATTACGAAGTCGTTTGCATCTGAAATTACAAGCCCCGTCATGGTTAGTTGCGCTGTGTTTTCGGCGATAAACTTCAAGGTAATATGCCCCTTGTCTGTTAATGGCTCTACTAACTCTACCTTGAATAGAATTCCAATCAAGGCAGGGTCGGTGTATTTCCAAAGCGTATATTCATTAGTTGTATAAGAATATTCCTCACCTGTCGCTAATGTTCCTGAAATTACGAAGCTAATCGTTCCTGCAAAATCAGGGCTTACTGTGTGCTTAATCTCTTTGGTTTCCGCAATTCCTAAATCGAATTTGTTTGCAACCGTTTTGCCTTCGTTGTCTTTAATCTCGATTCCAGTAATCGCCTTGTTGCCATTATTAGTTAGCTTGATTACAAATTCTGTGCCGTTGTGATTGGTTTCGCCCTGTGTTACGCCTATGTCCATTTGAACTGTAACACGCTCGATTTTAATCGATTCACCACGAATTGAGCGGTTGTTGCCCGTCATTCCGATATAAGTAAGCACAGGCGAAGCGATTACCGAGGTCTCGCCCATTTTGAAAGTATAGGTTTTAACATACTCCTCCCCTGCTCCTAAGGATAGGTTTGAGATTATCATATTGTTTCCTGCAATCTCTTGGTCTTGTAGGTTTATGCCGTTTACAGTCATAGAGGAGATATTAGTAATTACGTAGGTAAATTCAACGACACCGTTTTTCTCAACGCTGCGTTTATCGGGAGAATATGAGAACTGCAATAGCTCATGGTCGGGTGGAATCGTGGGTGTGGGTTCTGCCTTGTTTACCGTTACACGAATAACATCGCTTTTGAACTCGCCCTCCTCATACCAAGTAAGCATAAAGACTATTGTGCTGTTTAGCTGATTTTCCTCGATGTATAAATCGTTAATCATCAAATCCTGTGTTTGATTAGGGGCGATATTAGCGTTTGGCAGATGGTATGTTCTGCCGTTACCCGAAAGCGATATGCTTGTCATGGGGGCATCTGAATCGTTAGTAACGCTAATTACGATGTTCACAAAACCAGCTTCAGACAATTCTGCCGGGTCAACCGAATAGCTTATGCTCGCAGCCTGCGATGAAGTAAGGGAAATGGCGGCTAACGCCACCAATCCCAATAAAAATGCTATAGCAAATTTCGCTTTTCTCATATTCTTCCTTTGGGCTTACAGTTATACTACGGTTATCCAGCCGAATTTATCTTTAATTCTGCCACGTTGTATGCCTGTAAGCGTATTATATAAATTCATTGAAAGCTCGCCAATCTTCCTGTTATTTATTATAACCTGTTCATTTTTATATGCAAGCATTCCCACGGGGGAAATTACAGCAGCAGTACCAGTTCCGAATGCCTCTGTTAAACGACCGCTCTTACCTGCATCTACAAGCTCTTCAACTGCGATTTTACGCTCTTCAACGGTGATTCCCATATCGCGTGCTAAGGTTAGAACGCTATCACGAGTGATTCCCGGCAAAATGCTTCCGTTTAGCTTTGCTGTAACAAGTTTGTTGTCGATTAAGAACATCATGTTCATAGCGCCAACTTCCTCAACGTACTTCATTTCCTCACCATCAAGCCATAGCACCTGCGAAAAACCCTGTTTAACGGCTTCGTCGCCTGCCTTGATTGATGCGGCATAGTTTCCGCCAGTTTTAGCTTCGCCTGTGCCGCCACGAACTGCACGAACGTATTTATCCTCAACCTTAATGTTTATGGGGGATAGCCCATCCTTATAATATGCGCCAGATGGCGAGCAAATAATATAATAAAGGTAATTTGAAGCGGCTTTTACGCCCAATGTCTCATCATTTGCAATCATTGTGGGACGCAAGTAAAGCGAAGAGCCTTCAGACGAAGGAACCCAATCACGCTCTAAGTCAACCAAGGTTTTTATCGCCTTGTAGTTAAAATCGATGTCGATTTCGGGCATACATATTCTTTGTGCTGAACGGTTTAGGCGCGCGCAATTATCCTTGGCTCTGAACAGTAGAATTTGATTGTCATCTGTTCTGTATGCTTTCATACCCTCAAAAATCTCTTGTGCGTAGTGCAAAACCGATGATGCAGGGTCAAGCGAAAGTCTATGATAAGGCAGTATTTCAGCATTGTGCCAGCCCTTATCCTTTGTGTAGGTAACCTCAAACATATGGTCTGTGAAAAACCTACCAAAGCCTAACGTGCTTTCATCTGTGTACTTTTCCTTTTTCACCTGACTATGCGTTATACGAATATCCATATTATCCTCCTAAATATTTATAGTTTACCAACTGCACTATAACATATTGAGAGTGTGAATTTCAATAGATTAACGCCTAAAAACGCCTGTTTTCCAACATATATTTAATGATATACCATATTCAATTTGTGAACATATTATTAGATTGTTTTTGATGCTTCACAGTAGTAACCAAGGCTTTTGAAATGGCTTTTGGCAGAGTTTAAAACTGCACTATCCTCAAAAATTCCTACTACAGCAGAGCCGCTACCCGTCATAAAAGCTACCCTTGCGCCCATTCTCAAAAGCTCATTTTTGATGCTTTCAATCTCTTTGCATTTTGTTATTGCACTATTCTCTAAGGCATTGAACATATTGAGATAAAGCGTGTTGTAATCATTGTCTTTTATTGTTTTCACAGCGCAATCAACCCTGTATATATGGCTTGATTTGCTTGAAAGGTTTAGATTTTCAAACAATTCTTTCGTAGAAATTCCACAAGTACCCTTTACTATTAGCAAATTGAAATCTAACCTTGGCAATGCTTCCAGCCTTTCACCCTTTCCACTTGCACGTGCACAACCTCCGTTATTGTATATAAGGCAAAACGGAACATCTGCGCCAATAGCTTCAGCTAATGCAAGCAATTTTTTTTCGTTCAGTGCATTGTAAAGTGCTTGCATTGCCAACAGCACAGCCGCAGCATCGGCTGAAGCACTGCCTAAGCCTGCTTGAGAGGGAATTGCCTTGTCTATGGTTATTGCTATGCTGTCTGTAATTCCAGTTGATTGCAAATACATAGTTGCCGCCACAAATGCGGTGTTGTTATGCGGCAAAGGCTCATTACAGATTACGCTTACTCGCTGTGAAGCGTCTGTCATTCGAGTAACGCAAACGGTATCGTGCAAATCAATTGTGTGCATGATACCATCTAATTCGTGATAATTATCTTCTCGTTTATAAAGCACATCGAGTACAAGATTGATTTTTGCGTGTGCTTTTATTGTTATTGATTTCATAGAAGCAAATACTGCCTTGATACGAACCCAATTGCGCCCTTGGTCAGCACGTGTCTCTTGTACACATCT